>PVMK01123500.1_pt1 | contig 59577 bp, 62 predicted proteins | sample 1853481 | NCBI WGS metagenome assembly PVMK01 (sample SAMN08533507, study PRJNA380276) | Marine sediment metagenome, whole genome shotgun sequencing project.
TGTCAGTAGAAAACATAGGTGACGAACGGGTCACCACGCAGAATCTGGAAATTGTGCGTGTCGATGCGGAGCGAAACCTGCTTCTCATCAAGGGTGCGGTTCCCGGCGCTGCTGGCGGGACCGTGATGGTGCGCCCTTCTGTGAAGATCCTGCAGTAAGGAGAGGATGATGCAACTCGCAGTAACAGGCGGCAAAAAAATCAAGGTATCCGATAACACTTTCGGCCGTGAATTTTCCGAGGCACTGGTGCACCAGGTGGTAACAGCTTATCTGGCCGGCGCACGCGCCGGTACCAAAGCACAGAAAAGCCGTTCCACGGCCAGTGGTGGCGGTAAAAAACCGTGGCGTCAAAAAGGCACAGGCCGGGCCCGTGCAGGCACCATTCGCAGCCCGATCTGGCGCGGTGGCGGCAGAACTTTTGCAGCAATGCCCAGGGATCACTCGCAGAAAGTGAATCGCAAAATGTACCGTGGTGCATTGCAGACGATCTTTTCCGAACTGGTGCGCCAGGAGCGCCTGGTGGTGGTTGATTCATTGGAACTTGCAGAGCCCAAGAGCAAAGCGCTCATCGCCCACCTGGCAGAACTCGGTTTCGAGAAAGGCCTGATCGTGACGAATGAACAAAATGAAAACGTATACCTGGCGTCACGCAACGTTCCCGGTGTTTACATGCTTGATGTAGCCGGCATCGATCCTGTGAGCCTGGTGGCTGCTGACAAAGTGCTCGTAACCGTGGACGCGATCGAAAAGATCCAGGAGTGGCTGGGATGAGTAAGAATCGTCTGTACCAGGTATTGCTGAGCCCCCGTGTTACTGAAAAAACGACGCGGATCGGTGAAGACAGCAACCAGTATGTGTTCCAGGTGATAAAGGACGCTAACAAGTCCGAAGTCAAAGGCGCGGTAGAAATGCTTTTCCACGTCAATGTGGAATCCGTACGAATCGTAAACGTCAAAGGTAAAACCAAGTCGTTCCGCATGCGCCCCGGAAAGCGCAGTGACTGGAAAAAGGCTTATGTTCGCGTGCAGGAAGGTCAGGTTATTGACTTCCTGGGCAGTGAATCAGCTTAAGGACTAATTTCATGGCAATTGTTAAGGCAAAACCAACATCGCCAGGGCGCCGTGGAGTCGTCCAGGTCAAGCATCCGCACCTGCACAAGGGTGCGCCATATGCCGGCCTGGTCGAGAAGAAATCCAAAACCGGTGGCCGCAATAACGCTGGCCGGATTACCACGCGGCACCGCGGTGGTGGTCACAAACAGCATTATCGCGTGATTGATTTCAAGCGTGACAAGGACGGAATCGCCGGAAGAGTCGAGCGCGTCGAGTACGATCCCAATCGCAGTGCGCATATTGCGCTGGTGCTCTACGTTGACGGCGAGCGGCGCTATATTATTGCGCCCAAGGGAGTTCGTGCAGGAGACCCGGTGGTCAGTGGTCGGGATGCAGCCATCAAGCCGGGAAATTGCCTGCCGTTGCGCAACATACCCGTGGGTTCAGTGGTCCATTGCGTTGAAATGAAGCCTGGCAAGGGTGCGCAGCTGGCCCGCAGTGCCGGGGCTGCCGTGCAGCTAATTGCACGCGAAGGTCAATACGCTACGCTCCGGCTCAGGTCCGGCGAAATGCGCAAGGTGCAGTCACGCTGCCGCGCGACCATTGGTGAAGTGTCCAATTCCGAGCACAACCTCGAGAAATTGGGTAAAGCCGGCGCCAAGCGCTGGAGAGGTGTTAGGCCGACAGTTCGTGGCGTTGCCATGAACCCGGTAGATCACCCGCATGGTGGTGGTGAAGGGCGCACGTCCGGCGGACGTCACCCGGTATCCCCCTGGGGTGTCCCGACCAAGGGATACAAAACCCGCAAGAACAGGACTACGGATAAATTTATTGTTCGTAAGCGTTCAGGTAAATAACAGGTAGAGCTATGCCACGTTCGATTAAGAAAGGGCCGTTCATTGATCATCACCTGATGAAAAAAGTGAGCGAAGCGGTCGCAACAAACAACAAGCGACCGATCAAAACCTGGTCTCGCCGTTCCATAATCCTTCCGGATATGGTGGGCCTGACGATTGCGGTGCACAACGGACGCCAGCACGTGCCCATCCTGATCAATGATCAGATGATCGGTCACAAGCTGGGCGAATTCGCGGCTACCCGGACCTTCAGAGGTCATTCGGGTGACCGTAGATCGAAGTAGGTGTTGATATGCAAGCAACTGCACGATTGAGAAACGCGCGTATTTCGGCGCAAAAAGTACGCCTGGTTGCTGACCAGGTGCGGGGTATGCCGGTTGAAAAAGCCGAACAACTCCTGACCTTCAGTACCAAGAAAGCCGCGCATATTGTGAAGAAGGTGCTGCTTTCGGCAGTGGCCAATGCTGAGCATAACGATGGCGCCGATATCGATGAATTGACAGTAAGCACGATCATGGTTGACGAGGGTCCCACATTCAAGCGTGGACGCGCCCGGGCCAAAGGTCGTGGGACTCGAATTCTGAAACGGAACAGTCACATTACCGTGACCGTCGCAGACGATAATACGGGACAAGCATAATGGGTCAAAAGGTACATCCAATAGGATTCCGGCTTGGAATCGCCAAGGACTGGAATTCTACCTGGTTCGCTGAGAAAGGCGATTACGCCGAGCTGTTGAAGTCCGACCTCGAGGTTCGTGCTTTTCTGCAAAAGCGCCTGGCACAGGCTGCGGTGAGCAGAATTCAGATCGAACGACCGGCCAAGTCAGCGCGCATCACGATTCACACCGCACGTCCGGGTATTGTCATCGGCAAGAAAGGTGAGGACATCGAACGTCTGCGTCGTGATGTCAGTCAGTTGATGGGCGTTCCCACGCATATCACCGTGGCTGAAATCCGTAAGCCCGAACTGGATGCACAATTGGTTGCCGAGGGTATTTCGCAGCAGTTGGAGCGCCGCATCATGTTCCGGCGAGCGATGAAACGCGCAGTTGGAAATTCTATGCGTCTCGGTGCTCTGGGCATCAAGGTTTGCGTCTCCGGCCGCTTGAACGGTGCGGACATTGCCCGCAGTGAATGGTACCGCGAAGGCCGTGTGCCTTTGCATACCTTGCGAGCTGATGTGGACTATGGATTTGTCGAGGCAAAGACTACCTACGGTGTTTTGGGCGTCAAGGTCTGGATTTACAAGGGTGAGGTTTTCAACCTGTACGGCCCGGATGGCGAGGACAAGCGTAAGAAGGCAGCGGCAAGTACCGGCAGGCCCTAGGAGAAAGAAGGATGCTTCAGCCAAAGCGAACAAAATTCAGAAAGCAGCAGAAGGGCCGTAATCGTGGCCTGGCTCAGGTGGGCAACCGCGTGAGTTTCGGGGAGTTTGGCCTCAAGGCGACGACCCGTGGTTTTGTCACTGCCCGCCAGATAGAGGCGGCACGCCGTGCCATCACGCGTTACGTGAAACGTGGCGGAAAGCTGTGGATTCGGATTTACCCGGACAAGCCGATTTCAAAGAAGCCGGTAGAAGTTCGTATGGGTAAAGGTAAAGGAAATGTTGAATACTGGGTGGCGCCGATCCAACCCGGCCGCGTGATGTATGAAATCCAGGGTGTGTCCGAAGAGGCCGCCAGGGAAGCATTCCGGCTGGCGGCTGCGAAGCTGGCGGTTCGGACTGCCTTTGTGAAGAGGTCTGTACTGTAATGATTGCTCAAGATTTAAGAGTAAAAAACGAAAGTGAACTCCGCCAAGAGCTTTCCAGTCTGCTGCGGGAGCAGTTCAATATGAGAATGCAGCGGGGAACGGGCCAGTTGACCGGGCCCCATGATTTGCGTCGGGTTCGCCGAAATATCGCGCGCGTAAAGACCGTTTTGAATGAGAAAAGAACCAAAGGTGAAGCGTCATGAGTACGACTGAAGCAGTTAAACGCAGCAAAGTCGGACGGGTAGTCAGCGACAAGGCTGAGAAGACCGTGACCGTGATGCTGGAGCGCCAGGTAAAGCACCCCCTGTATGGCAAATACATCAAGCGGAGCACGAAAGTTCACGCGCATGATGAAGAAAACAGCTGTGCGCAAGGCGACCTGGTCAGGATTTCCGAATGCCGCCCAATTTCGAAGTTGAAAAGCTGGCGGGTGGTAGAGATTTTGGAGCGCGCCCAGTAAGGCCCCGGCCTTCGGGAATAGCGTAGCAGAGGACATCAACGATGATTCAGATGCAGAGCATGCTTTCAGCCGCAGACAACAGCGGAGCGCGTCGCATCCAGTGCATCAAAGTGCTGGGTGGTTCCAAGCGCCGTTATGCACGGATAGGTGACGTGATCAAGGTTACCGTCAAGGAAGCCATTCCTCGCGGCAAGGTGAAGAAGGGCGAGGTCTACAACGCGGTCGTGGTCCGGACACGCTCCGGTGTCCGTCGCGGTGACGGTTCCCTGATCCGTTTTGACGGCAATGCAGCAGTATTGCTGGATGGCAAACATGAGCCGATCGGTACACGTATTTTCGGCCCCGTGACGCGCGAGTTGCGTTCCGAGCAATTCATGAAGATTGTCTCGCTGGCACCTGAAGTGCTGTAGCGCGAGGAGCAGGAATATGAAAAGAATTCATAAAGGTGACGAAGTCATCGTGACCACCGGCCGCAGCAAAGGCCAGCGCGGACATGTGCTCCGTACCCTGGGCGAGGAAAAGCTGCTGGTGGAAAACGTGAATATGGTAAAGAAACACCAGAAGCCTAACCCTGGTTTGAACCAGCCTGGCGGCATTGTGGAAAAAGAATCGCCGATTCACATTTCCAATGTTGCCCTCTATAACGCGGCAACCGCAAAAGCGGATCGCGTGTCGTTCAAGACTCTGGGCGATGGCAAGAAAGTAAGAATATTCAAGTCGACCGGCGAAGCGGTAGACATTTAGGATAATTAACATGTCCAGACTACAAACATATTACAAAGACACCGTTGTGCCTCAGCTGATGGAAGAATTAGGCTTTGGCAACATCATGCAAGTGCCCAGGGTTAGCAAAATCACTCTGAACATGGGTGTGGGCGAGTCTGTTGGTGACAAAAAAGTAATGGACCGTGCGGTAGGAGATATGACGGCAATTGCTGGCCAGAAACCGATCGTCACCAATGCACGCAAGTCTGTGGCCAGCTTCAAGATTCGCGATGGCTGGCCCGTGGGCTGCAAAGTGACGCTGCGCCAGGAACGCATGTATGAATTTTTGGACAGGTTGGTAAATGTGGCTATTCCCCGGGTTCGTGACTTCCGCGGTTTGAACCGCAAGTCGTTCGACGGGCGTGGCAATTACAGCCTGGGTGTGAAGGAGCAGATCATGTTCCCGGAAATTGATTACGATCAGATCGACGTGATCCGGGGCATGGACATCACTATCACGACCACGGCAAAGAATGACGCGGAAGCCATTGCCCTGTTAAAGGCCTTTAACTTCCCATTTAAAGAGAAATAAACGAAGGAATCACGATGGCAAAAGTATCCATGATCAATCGCGAGAATCGCCGCACCAGGCTGGTGGCAAAATACGCCAAAAAGCGCGCCGAAATCAAAGCGATCATTATCAACCCGGATGTCGGCTTCGAAGAGCAGCAGGAAGCAATGTTCAAGTTGCAAAAACTGCCCCGTGATTCAAGCCCGGTGCGGCAGCGTAACCGCTGCGCCATTTCCGGCCGTCCGCGCGGTTTCTACCGCAAGTTCGGATTGGGCCGCAACAAATTACGTGAAGCCGCCATGCGCGGTGATGTACCGGGCCTGAGAAAGGCCAGTTGGTAAAGAGGAAATGAAGCTATGAGCATGAGTGATCCCATTTCGGACATGCTGACGCGTATTCGCAACGCCCAGGCGGTGCAGAAATCGACAGTGAATATTCCGGCTTCAAAAGTGAAGACGGGCATTGCCAGAGTGTTGAAAGATGAAGGTTATATCGTTGACTTCCGTGACATCGAAGTCGAGGGAAAGCCCACGCTTGAGATCACACTGAAGTACATGCAGGGCAAAGGCGTCATCGAAACGCTGAAGCGCGCCAGCCGGCCGGGTCTGCGTATATATCGCGGCAAGGATGAACTGCCGAAGATCCTCAACGGTCTGGGTATGGCTGTGATCAGTACGTCAGAAGGCATCATGACTGATGTTTCGGCGCGTGCTGCAGGGCAGGGTGGTGAAATCCTGTGCATCGTGACTTGATTTTGATGATTTTGGGAGAAAGACATGTCACGTATAGCTAAAGCCCCGATTGAATTGCCTTCAGGTGTGGACATCAACATCCAGGCCGGGCAGGTTAACGTTAAGGGTCCGAAAGGAAACATGATGCTTGTTTTGCATCCGGGCGTCAGCCTTCGACACGAAGACAATGAGATTCGAGTGCAGCCTGCAACGGAGTCCGATACTCCGATGGCTGGAACTTTTCGTTCCCTGGTCGCCAATATGGTAGTCGGTGTTACGGAAGGTTTTGAGAAAAAACTGACGCTCGTAGGCGTGGGGTACCGTGCACAAGTGCAGGGCAACAAGCTCACACTGGCGCTGGGTTTCTCTCACCCGGTCGTATACACGGCCCCGGAAGGTGTGAGCATCGAGGCGCCGAGCCAGACTGAACTGGTAATAACGGGCTGCGACAAACAGAGAGTCGGCCAGGTTGCTGCCGAGATCCGTGCGTTTCGTCCGCCGGAGCCCTATAAGGGCAAGGGTGTTCGTTATTCGGACGAGCGCGTGGTACGTAAAGAAGCCAAGAAGGCCTGATGGCCTTGCCTGGCGGCTGAAGAATTCGAGGATTTTAGAGATGGACAAGAAAAAGGCAGCACGTTTGCGCAGGGCCAGGAAAACCCGCTCGCACATCCGCCGCCTCGGTGTGCCGCGGCTCACCGTACACCGCAGCGGATGTCACATATATGCACAGGTCATCGGCGCACAAGGTGGTGAAGTCATCGCTGCAGCGTCTACCTTGCAGAAAGACATCAAGGCTGAGCTCAAAAGCACCAGCAATAAAGAAGCTGCGGCCGCTGTTGGCAAGGCCATTGCTGAAAGGGCTGTTGAGGCCGGGGTCAAGGAAGTGGCTTTTGACCGCTCCGGATTCCGTTACCACGGCCGGATCAAGGAACTGGCTGACGCGGCCCGCGAAGTCGGTCTGAATTTCTAGGGTTTTCGTTTTAAGCAATTAATGAATTCGGGTCAATAAATGACCGGAAAAAACAGGTAAGTAACATGGCGAATATGGACAGAGACAACAGCGACGGCCTGCTTGAAAAGCTGGTTGCAGTCAATCGTGTGGCCAAGGTGGTCAAGGGTGGACGGATTTTCGGATTCACCGCCCTGAGCGTGGTCGGCGACGGCAATGGCAAAATCGGTTTCGGCTATGGCAAGGCGCGAGAAGTGCCTGTGGCTATCCAGAAATCAATGGAAAAAGCCCGCCGCGACATGATCGAGGGTTCATTGCAGGATGGAACGCTTTGGCATGCCATCAAGGCCAGCCATACCGGTTCACGAATTTACATGCAACCTGCATCAGAGGGTACCGGGGTCATCGCGGGCGGCGCCAGGCGAGCTGGCCTGGAAACCATTGGTGTACGCAATGTTTTGGCCAAGAGCGTGGGTTCCAACAACCCGATAAACCTGGTCCGCGCAACGATCAAGGGCCTTCAGTCCATGCAAAGCCCGCAATCGGTTGCCATCAAGCGTGGCAAGTCTGTTGACGACATCATGGCCAACCTCGGGTAAAGACAATGGCTAAGAAAAAGCAAATCAAGGTAACACTGGTCCGTTCACCGATCGGTTTTCAGCCGAGGCACCGGGAATGTGTCCGCGGGCTGGGTCTGAAACGCATGCACCACACGGTTGTGCTGGAAGATACGCCGTCCGTTCGCGGTATGGTTAACAAGATTGACTACATGGTACGAGTGGAGGATGCCTGAGGCCCTGTGCCCGGAGCATTCCCTGCGAACCGTTAATATGAACTATTGGGGAAAGTACTGAAATGAAACTGAATACCTTAAGCCCTGCAGAGGGCAGTAAAAAGAACCGCAAACGCGTCGGCCGCGGTATTGGATCCGGCATCGGCAAGACAGCCGGGCGTGGTCACAAAGGTCAGAAATCTCGCTCAGGCGGTTTCCACAAAGTTGGTTTCGAAGGCGGCCAGATGCCATTACAGCGTCGCTTGCCGAAGCGGGGCTTTGCTTCGCGTACCGCGCGTTACAACGCCGAAGTCCGCCTGTACCAGGTTCAGGTAATGAAAGCCGATGTCATTGATCTCGAAACCCTGAGGGCTGAAGGCCTGATCGGCCACGATACCCGCAAGGTCAAAATCATCAATACGGGTGACCTGGAGCGCGTGGTTACGGTTAAGGGCCTGGGCGTGACAAAGGGTGCGCAGGCAGCGATTGAAGCCGCCGGAGGCAAGGTAGAGTAATGGCCCGATCTCCATCACAAATGGCAGAAACACTGGGTAGTCTCGGTCGTTTGACCGAACTGCGGCAGCGTTTGTTGTTCGTGTTCATGGCTCTGATTATTTACCGGGTGGGTACCTTTATCCCCGTTCCGGGCGTGAATCCGGCGGCTCTGCTGCAGTTTATGAACTCGCAGCAGGGTACCATCGTTGACGTGTTCAACCTGTTCACAGGTGGGGCACTGGAGCGGTTTTCACTGTTTGCACTGGGCGTGATGCCGTATATTTCAGCATCCATCATCATGCAGTTGATGAGTTCAGCCATTCCGCAATTGCAGCAGCTCAAAAAGGAAGGCTCCAGTGGGCGGCAGAAGATTACCCAGTACACGCGTAATTTCACGGTGATACTGGCAGGTGTCCAGGCGGGCGGTGTGGCGTTTGCCTTGCAGGGCCAGACTGCTGTTGTGGTGGCGCCCGGGTTCGGTTTCATTTTCACGGCAATGGTCACGCTGACAGCGGGAACCATTTTCCTGATGTGGCTGGGCGAGCAAATCACAGAACGTGGCGTGGGCAACGGCATTTCGCTGATCATTTTTGCCGGTATCGTGGCGGGACTGCCCAGGGCAGTGGCCGGAACCCTGGAACTGGTGAACACCGGTCAGCTGAGCATTCCGGCGACTTTGCTGATCATTGCACTGATACTGGGCGTGATTTACTTCGTTGTCGGCGTTGAACGCGGCCAGCGCCGGATTACAGTCAACTATGCGCAACGGCAGGGCCGGGTAGCGTACCAGAATCAGTCAACGCACTTGCCGCTGAAAGTGAACATGTCCGGCGTGATTCCAGCCATATTCGCGTCAAGTATCGTGATCTTCCCGTCCACGCTGGCCACCTGGTTCAGTGGTTCGGAAGGGCTGACCTGGCTGACAGATGTGTCGGCAGCGCTGACCCCCGGCAACCTTGCTTATACGATCATGTACTCCGGCCTGATCATATTCTTCTGTTTCTTTTACACCGCGTTGGTGTTCAATTCAAAGGAAACAGCAGATAACCTGAAGCGATCCGGAGCGTTTATTCCGGGTATTCGTCCGGGCCGTCAGACGGCGGATTACATTGACTACGTACTGACGCGCCTGACCATGTTTGGCTCACTTTACCTGGTTACGGTCTGTCTGCTGCCTGACGTGCTCAGGGTGGTCTGGGCAGTACCGTTCTATTTCGGCGGCACCTCGATACTGATTGTTGTCGTCGTTATTATGGATTTCATCGCTCAAGTCCAGGCGCACCTGATTTCACATCAGTACGACAGCCTGATGAAGAAAGCGAACCTGAAATCCTACGGTCGGTCCGGAGTGGTTCGCAGAGGATAATTTTACAGCCGCGCAGGCGGTTTAAGGACGGGAGGCCGTAAGCCGGTTTACCCGCTTGCTTGGGAGAAAAGAGATGAAAGTGCAGGCTTCAGTTAAAAAGATCTGCCGTAACTGCAAGATCGTTCGCCGTCGCGGTCGACTGTATGTTATTTGCAGCGATAAAAAGCACAAGCAGCGGCAGGGCTGATAGTGGTAATTGAACAGGGTAAAAGTGAACAAAAACGAGCTTTTACCAAAACTTTGAATTCGATATAATGTGCTGTTTACATTCGCGGCACGAAACTGACAGGAGTTAACAGGATGGCTCGTATAGCAGGAGTCAACATACCGGTTCAGAAGCACACCTGGGTGGGCTTGACGCACATCTATGGCATAGGTCGTACCCGTGCCTTGCAAATTTGTAAAGTAGCTGGTGTCACACCGGAAACCAAGATTCGTGACCTGACGGAATCAGAAATCGAGGGGATTCGTGCACAGGTGGCACAGATTGCCGTTGAGGGTGACCTTCGTCGCGAAGTAGCAATGAATATCAAGCGTTTGATGGACCTCGGTTGCTACCGTGGTTTGAGACATCGTCGGGGCCTGCCTGTGCGTGGTCAACAAACGAAGACCAACGCACGCACCCGTAAAGGGCCGCGGCGTCCGATTAAGCGTTAAAGGCGGATTGATTTATGGCCAAGCCAACTAGAAAAAAGAAGGTTAAAAAGACAGTCGTGGACGGAATTGCCCATGTACATGCTTCCTTCAACAACACAATTATCACGATTACCGACCGCCAGGGTAATACCCTGTCGTGGGCAACTGCCGGTGGAGCAGGTTTCCGCGGTTCACGCAAGAGCACGCCTTTTGCAGCACAGGTAGCAGCGGAGAACGCTGGCCGCGCAGCACTGGACTACGGCCTGAAGAACCTGGATGTCAGGGTCAAGGGCCCTGGCCCTGGCCGTGAATCTTCGGTTCGCGCCCTGAACGCTCTTGGTTACAAGATTACCAACATTACTGACGTGACGCCGATCCCGCACAATGGATGCAGGCCGCCGAAAAAACGTCGCGTCTGAGTGGAGTAAACAAAATGGCAAGATATATCGGACCTACTTGTAAGCTGGCACGCCGCGAAGGTGTTGACCTCGAGCTGAAAAGCCCGGCGCGTGGACTGGAATCCAAGTGCAAGCTGGGTCAACTGCCGGGGCATCACGCCTCATCGCGCCGCATGCGCCTGTCGGACTACGCTCTGCAGCTGCGGGAGAAGCAGAAAGTACGCCGAATTTATGGTGTGCTGGAACGCCAGTTCCGCAACTACTACAAATTCGCTGCCAAGCAGAAGGGTGCTACCGGCGAGAACTTATTGCGTTTGCTGGAATGCCGGCTGGATAACGTCGTCTACCGCATGGGTTTCGCAGTGACGCGCGCCCAGGCCCGCCAGATGGTGTCACACAAGGGCATCACCGTTAATGGCCGGTTGGTAAATATTCCTTCATACCAGGTGAAGCCGGAAGATGTCGTAGCAATTCGTGAAAAAGCGAAGAAACAGCTGCGCGTGAAAGAAGCCATCAAACTGAGCCAGGAAATGAACCTGGTTTCAGCCTGGGTAGAAGTCGATGGCAACAAAATGGAAGGTGTTTTCAAGGCCTATCCAGACCGCAACGAGCTTTCTTCGGACATCAACGAAAGCCTGATCGTGGAGTTGTATTCCAAGTAAGGTTACAGGATTTTTGTTGCAGGCCGGAGCCTGCGACGTTTGAGAAATTTCATCAGAAACACAGTTTACGAGGGCGATCCCTATGATGGGTGTTATTGAACAAATGCTTAGGCCCAGCGCGGTAGGCGTTGACGAAGTCAATCCGAACCGGGCCAGGATAACACTGGAACCACTTGAGCGTGGTTTTGGTCACACGCTGGGGAATGCGCTCAGGCGTGTGCTGCTGTCTTCAATTCCCGGCTGCGCAATTGTCGAAGTTGAGATGGACGGTGTGTTACATGAATACACGGCTGTAGAAGGCTTGCAGGAAGATATCATTGAAGTGCTGCTGAACCTGAAGGGTATTGCATTGCGCATGCACGGACGTGAAGAAGCTGTACTGATATTGAGCAAGTCCGGATCAGGTCCGGTCACTGCCGGTGACATCCAGCTCGATCACACCGTCGAGGTGGTGAACCCTGAGCATGTCATTTGCAATCTCACCCAGGATGGCAGCATTAACATGCGCCTGAAAATAGAACGTGGTGTGGGCTACCAGCCGGCTGTGCAACTTTCGATTGGCGAACAGGAAAGCCGCCCAATCGGCCGCCTGCAGTTGGATGCCTCTTTCTGTCCGGTGCGCAAAGTTGCTTACAGCGTCGATGCGGCACGCGTAGAACAACGTACCAACCTGGACAAGTTGATTCTGGATGTCGAGACTAATGGCACCATGGATTGCGAGGGCGCCGTCAAACTGGCTGCCAATATCCTCGCAGACCAGTTATCTGTTTTCGTGGATTTCAAAGCCCGCCAGGCTGTGGAAGTGGAAGAGAAAGCCCAGGAGATTGATCCGGTGCTGTTGCGCCCGATCGATGACCTCGAACTCACCGTGCGCTCTGCAAATTGCCTGAAAGCAGAGAGTATCCTGTATATCGGCGATCTGGTGCAGCGCACTGAGGTGGAGTTGTTGAAAACTCCCAACCTGGGTAAGAAGTCACTGACAGAAATCAAAGACGTGCTTGCTTCGCATGACCTGTCACTTGGAATGAAATTGGAAAACTGGCCGCCTGAGAGCCTGGTCAGCGCCTGAACAACGCTGACGGATAGAAAAAGGAAAAGATCATGCGTCACCTTAAATCCGGACGAAAACTGAACCGTAACAGTTCACATCGCAAGGCTATGTTTCGCAACATGGCGACGTCGCTGTTTGCACATGAAATCATCAAGACCACAATTCCCAAGGCCAAGGAGCTGCGCCGCGTAGCTGAGCCGCTGATTACCCTGGCCAAGGAAGACAGCGTGGCGCACCGCCGCCTGGCATTCAACCGCCTGCGTGATCGTGATGCTGTCACCAAGCTGTTCAATGAACTGGGACCCCGTTACGTGGACCGTCCAGGAGGCTATCTGCGCATCCTGAAGTGTGGCTACCGCACTGGTGACAAAGCACCCATGGCCTACGTCGAACTGGTGGATCGTCCGCGCGCCGAGGATTCATTCGAAGCTGAATAGATTTTGCGCCTGAGAGCTGGTTTTCAGGTTTCGCGTATTTTTTTTGGAAAAGCCCGGTATTGCCGGGCTTTTTTACCGCTGAAATTCAGCTCAATCACTGAATTTTCTGTAAACAATGGGTTCCCAAAAAGAGCCGTCCAGCTGAGATTCGACAGGCGCATCGACATCAAGCCTGGCACCGATCTGATACCCTGTGCTGGAATCAATATTCAGCACAATTTCTTTTTCGTAAACGGATTTTGATGGCTCTGCCAGCTTGGGTGTCCACTCGACCTTCAGCATGAGACTCACCTTTATGATGTGCTCACCGGAGGGTAAATGGTAATTCATGGCCGGTTCTGGAGCGACGCCATCAATTTCCACGATTGTTACTTTGTAGATATTTTCTTTACTGACCGCATAAGGAACGCTCATCACGCGTCCCGTGTCCTCGGCTCGAGCGACGCAGTTGGGAAGCGCCATTGCGATGCCCACCAATACACAAAACATCCACCTTTTCATCATTCAGAGCGCACTGCCTATCTGGTATATCAACAGGGCCCCAGAATATCCGATCACGGACATATAGGTCCAGGCAAAAACCGGCCAACGCCAGCTGTTGGTCTCGCGGCGGATGATGGCCAGCGTGGCGGCACATTGCAGGCACCATGCATAAAATAGCAATAGTCCCAGGACCATGGGCAGGGTAAACACCGGTCTGCCGTCTGGCCAGGTAGCGGACCGCAATTTGGCGGTCAGGCTGGCTTCCTCTGCTTCTTCGCCAACAGCATAAATGGTGCCCATGACAGCGACGACCACTTCGCGTGCTGGAAATCCGGCGATCACTGCAGCCGACACGCGCCAGTCCCAGCCCAATGGCGTGAACACGGGTTCGACGAACTTACCGGCGCGCCCCAGGTAACTGTGGGAAAGCTGAGTGGCGGCTGCGGTGTTCTTCAGGCTTTGTAGTTCTGTTGCCAACTGTTTGCCGCTGAAATTTACTTCAGCCTGTGCGATGGCATTTTGCAAATCGATCTGAATGACTTCTGACCGCGGAAAGTAGGCCAGCGCCCATACGATGACGGCCACGCTGAAAATCACCGTTCCCGCCCGCTTCAGAAACACTCGCGCCCGTTGCATCAGCTTGATGAGCACAGTCTGGGGATTGGGCCAGCGAAACTCGGGCAAGGCAAGCGAGAAATGAGGTTTGGGGCCGCGTAAGGCCGAACGCTTCATCAACCAGGCTGTTGTCAGTCCACCAAAAATCCCCAGCAAGTACAGTCCAAACAGCACCAGACCCTGCAGGTTGAGCCACCCCACTGATTCCTCCGGTACGAAGGCCGCGATCAATAAAGCATAGACCGGCAGACGTGCGGAGCAGGTCATAAAGGGTGCGGCCAGGATGGTTGCAATCCGGTCCCTGCGGTCCGGAATGACGCGAGTTGCCATGATTGCCGGCACTGCGCAGGCAAAGCTGGAAAGCATGGGGATTACGGATTGCCCGGAGAGGCCGACGCCGCGCATTACGCGGTCCATCAGGAAGGCAGCGCGGGCGAGAAACCCCGAGTCTTCCAGTACGATAATAAACAAAAACAGAATCAGGATTTGGGGCAGGAATACGAGTACGCTGCCGACACCGGCAATCACGCCGTCGGCGATGAAACTGGAGACAGCGCCTTTCGGGAGACTGGAAGACACCCAGTTGCCAAGCATGGAGGCGCCGGCGTCTATGCCATCCATCAAGGGAGTAGCCCAGGAAAATACTGCCTGGAAAACCAGCGCCAGGACTGCAAAAAACAACATAGTAGCTGGCCAGGGCCGGTTCACCCAACGCAGAGCCTTTGCACTAAACCGCTCCAGCAACTGTGCTTGTTGTTGAGCTTCGCCAAGCACACTGCGCACCCATTGATAGCGGTGCCGGGCTTCGACTGCCTGTGGTGGCTCCGTACCGAACAGAGTGGACCGTATTTCCGATAGCACGTGCTCCCCGAGCATTTCCTCGAGTTTGCCGGCGCGATCACCTGTCGGGTGGATCAAGGCCTGGATGACGTCGATTCGCGGCATCGAGTGACCAGCCTGTGCGGTCAGCTGGTCTGCAGTCCGGCTCAGTTCCGGCCAGGATTCAGGAATTGCCGGCGCCGGTGACTCGGCAATATTTTCCAGGCTATCTTTCAGCCCATCGAGCCCACGCCCGGTAGTGGCCACTACCGGGCAGATCTGAATACCGCCCAGATGCCGTTGGAGTACTTCTATGGATATATCGATGCCGCTGGAAATTGCCACATCAGTCATGGTCAGAGCCACAATGACCGGCAATTGCATTTCCATCAACTGCTGCAGTAGATACAGTCCCTGGTAAAGGTGCGTTGCGTCCAGAACGACCAACAGCCCATCCGGTGCCTGTGTATCCGCTATACGTCCCAGGATGACATCCACTGCAATACGCTCATCAGTGGAGTATCCACCCAGGCAATAAATGCCGGGCAGATCGACCAATTCGATGGCGCTGGATCGCAATTGCACGGTCCCGGCATGCTTCTCCACCGTGACTCCGGGGTAATTACCGGTCGTCTGCCGCAGGCCGGTGAGGCGATTGAACAGGGTGCTTTTACCCGAGTTGGGATTTCCGATGATCGCAATGGAAGCAGTCGAACGGCGCCGGATTCCGACCTTGTCGATCGGGACGTAGACCGTAGTTTGTTCAGTCATCCGTGCTGATCGGGGAAACGCTGAAGCTGCTGGCCTGTTGTCTGCGCACGGAAATGGCGGTGCCGAATACCGTGACTTCCATCGGGTCACCGCCGATTGCGGCATTTTCGAATTGGATGTCGGCCCCTTCGGTGAGTCCGAGTACCATCAGGCGCACCACGCCAGGTTGACTTGCATCTACTTTCTCGATCCGGGCTGACTGCCCGGGTCTTAGTTCCCTTAAGGTCATTATTGCACCGCTAATTGAGAATGATTTTCATTTAGCGTCAATTCTAGTGCAAATTTGATTGCCAGTATATAGACTCAGATCAAGTAAACGACACGTTTTGGCCAGCGGGAATCAGTTGGGTATGGATAAGCCCGGTTAGGGGAGTTGGTGTGAAATACAGGCTAAACCCATTCACCGCGTTTCATCACTGCTTTACAACCGTTTGCTTGAAAATGATAAAGCCAGTGATTGAGTGTGGGTGAGTCGATAATGGCTAAATCAGCCTGGTAGCCCGGCATCAGAGAGCCGATTCGCTCATGCGCAGAAATTGCCTGCGCCGCAACTGTAGTCGCTGCATTCAAAGACTCCTGCGGTGACATGCCTTGTTTCAGGCAGGCCAGGGTCATTGCCAGGGGCAGGTGATAGCTGGGGGCGGATCCCGGGTTGAAATCGCTTGCAACAGCCACCGCGACGCCGGAGTCCAGTAATTTTCTGGCCCGCAGAAAGGGTTCGCCCAGGAACAATGAAGCCAGAGGAAGGCTCACAGCAACTGTGCCGGCTATTGCCAGGGCCTCGATACCGGCATCATTGATGTACTCCAGGTGTTCGGCTGATATCGCACCCAATTCAGCCGCCAGGGCCGCGCCCCCTCCGTCAGATAACTGATCGGCATGTATTTTGATCCCCAGGCCGTGGTCCTTAGCGGTGGAGAGGATTTTCCGGGCTTCTGCAACTGTAAAAGCGCCTTCCTCGACAAATGCATCACAAAAACGGACGAGCTTGTGCCGGGCAACCTGCGGAATGAGCACCTCACATAGCATTTCGACATATCTGTCACGGTTTGCTTTGTGTTCGGGGGGGATGATATGAGCACCTAGTAAAGTCGGAACCAGGTCGATGGCGTTTGCCTCATCCAGGCGCCGGTATACTTCAAGTTGTTTCAGTTCATTTGCCTCGTCCAGGCCATAGCCTGATTTGCATTCCACCGTGGTGACGCCCAGTGACAGCATTCCATCCAGTGCGTGTTGCGCTTTACGCTGCAGTTCACCCAGGCTGGCGCCGCGCGTAGCAGCAACCGTACTGGCAATACCGCCACCCGCGGCAGCGATTTCCTGGTAGCTCGCGCCCTGGAGCCGTAATTCGAATTCGTCACCACGCCAGCCGCCAAAGCACAGATGCGTGTGACAATCGACCAGCCCTGGTATGACCAACTTCTGCTCGCAGTCGATAACTTTTTCACTATGATACTGGTCCGGCATATCCTGGTAGGGCCCGACCCATTGAATGGACTCGCCGGCCCAGACCAGTGCGGCATTGCTGATTAGCCCGGCATCATCCTGTGGTGTCTGAACGGGGCAGGTTGCCAGTTGCGATATATTGCGCAGGACGGGCATCAGTATAAGGCGCCGATATCGTTCTCGAGTGTTGTTAAAAGTTCGCCATTGCGGAGCATGCCTGCACAGAGGTCAAGGTCGTTGCGCACTTCGTAATCCTTATCCGCATGCCCGATCCGGCTACGCAACTGCTCGTAGGCCAGCAACACACCCTTGCCCGGCTTCAGGGGCGCACGGAAATCCAGCGCCTGCGCTGCGGTCAGGAATTCAACTGCCAGCACACATTCCACGTTTCGCAGTACGGACAGGAGCTTGAATGCGCTTATCGAACCCATGCTGACATGGTCTTCCTGCCCCAGGCTGGTGGGTATGGAATCCACGCTGGCCGGGTGACACAGTATCTTGTTTTCCGAAACCAGAGCTGCGGCTGTGTATTGCGGAATCATGAAACCGGAGTTAACGCCGGTGTCTTTCATCAGGAGTTTGGGCAAGCCGTCATGACCCTCGAGCAGCAGGTACGTCCGGCGCTCGGATATGCTGGCCAGTTCGGCCAGCGCGATGGCTGCGAAATCCATTGCCAGTGCGAGTGGCTGACCATGGAAATTGCCACCGGAGATTATGTCACCGTTGTTGAAAACCAGTGGATTATCCGTTACCGAATTCAATTCGATTTCCAGGGTCCTGGTGGAAAAAGCCAGAGCGTCGCGGCTGGCGCCATGGACCTGTGGCACACATCGCAAGCAGTAGGGATCCTGAACTTTACCGCAATCGCGGTGTGAATCCATGATCTCGCTGTGCTCAAGCAGTTTGCGGATGTTGCCGGCCACTTTTTGCTGCCCCTCGTGAGGGCGAATCAGGTGCACACGTTGATCGAACGGCGCAGCGCTGCCCTGCAAAGCCTCGAGGCTCATTGCAGCCAGGATATCGGCCTCTTTTTGCAGTACCAATGCCCGCTCCAACACGTAGGCACCGTATGCGGTCATCAGCTGCGTACCATTGATTAGGGCCAGTCCGTCCTTGGCCTTCAGCTGAACTGCTTCGATGCCCAGCAGCCTCATCGCCTCCTGTGCTTCCCGCTTGCCGGTTTCTGTCTCGTTCCAGACCTCGCCCCGGCCAATCAGGGGCAGGCACATATGCGCCAGTGGAGCGAGGTCTCCTGACGCCCCTACACTGCCGCGGCTGGGCACCCAGGGAGTCAGACCATACTTATCGAATGTAAGCAGTTGTTCGAATGTGGACCGTGATATACCGGATTGCCCCAGTCCCAGCGAGTGGATCTTGATTTTCAACATCAGGCGGGTAATTTCCGGCGGAACCGGGTCTCCCACGCCACAGGCGTGACTCAGCAGGATATTCTGTTGCAGTATGATCAGTTGGCTTTCGTCAATTTTCTGGTCCGCCAGGATGCCAAATCCGGTGTTGATACCGTAATGGGTTCCACCGTCTTGAAGGGCACGCGCGACGACTTCACGGCTGCGGTCCACAGCACCATGGTCCTTTCGCAAGGCCTCCATGCTGACGTTCAGATCAGAATAGAGACGGGGGATGCTGATCATGGCGGCTTCACCCGTTGATCATTGGCAAATCCACGCCACGTTCATTGGCGGTATCAATGGCTCGTTCGTAGCCGGCATCCGCATGTCGCATGACGCCCGTTCCCGGATCTGCGGTCAATACACGTTGCAAACGGTGATCCGCCATTTCAGTTCCGTCCGCCACGCAGACCATACCGGCATGCATGGAATAGCCAATTCCCACACCGCCGCCGTGGTGAATGGACACCCAGCTGGCGCCGCAGGCCGTGTTCAGCATCGCGTTGAGCAAAGGCCAGTCGGCAATGGCGTCTGAACCGTCCTTCATGGCTTCGGTTTCACGGTTGGGTGACGCCACTGAACCCGCGTCCAGGTGGTCACGGCCGATCACCAGCGGGGCGTCGACCTTGCCATTTTTTACCAGCCAGTTGAACTTCAGGCCGGCCTCGGCGCGCTCACCGTATTCCAGCCAGCAGATACGGGCCGGCAGGCCCTGGAATCGGATCTGTTTCTGCGCCTTGTGGATCCAGCGATGAAGGGCTTCTTTTTCCGGGAACAATTCGAGGATGGCATCATCCGTCGCCTTGATGTCCGCCGGATTGCCGGACAGGGCCGCCCAGCGGAATGGCCCGGCGCCCCTGCAAAAAAGTGGTCGGATATATGCAGGAACAAATCCTGGAAAATCAAAAGCTTCTGGCATGTTTCTAAAGTCCGCCACCTGACCTCTGAGGTTATTGCCGTAATCAAAACACACGGCGCCTTTTTTCTGCAGATCAAGGATGGCCTGAACATGTATCACCATGGAGTCCAGCACTTCGTTATCATATTTTGCCGGATCTGATTCGCGCAGTGCATCTGCTTCATCCAGGGAGTAGCCTGCCGGGATGTAGCCCAATCTCAGGTCATGGGCGGAAGTTTGATCGGTAATGACATCCGGCACGATACCCCGCCGTAGCAGTTCCGGCATAATCTCTGCGATGTTGCCAAGCAGACCAACCGATAGTCCGCCATCGGCCTTGTCCAGCAAATCCAGCGCTTGGTCCAGATCTTCAGACATGTAATCGCAGTACCCGGTCTCCACGCGCCGCTGGATTCGCCTGGGATCGACTTCGACTGTCAGGCAAAGGCCGTCATTCATCGTGACGGCCAGAGGTTGCGCGCCGCCCATGCCACCGAGGCCGGCGGTAACCACCAGTTTGCCGGAGAGGCTGCCGTTGAAATGCTGATTGGCGCATTCTGCAAAGGTTTCATAAGTGCCCTGCACGATGCCCTGTGACCCGATGTAAATCCAGGAGCCGGCTGTCATCTGGCCATACATGGTCAGGCCTTTCTGTTCCAGGTCGCGGAATACATCCCAGTCACCCCAGCGCGGTACCAGATTGGCGTTGGCGATCAGCACCCGTGGCGCTTCATCGTGGGTACGAAATACGCCCACCGGTTTGCCGCTTTGGACCAGCAGGGTTTCATTATTCTCAAGCCGTTTCAGGGTCTGGATGATGCGGTCGAAGCACTCCCAGTTGCGTGCCGCCTTGCCGGTGCCCCCATAAACAATCAGTTCATCTGGCTTTTCAGCGACATTGGGATCCAGGTTGTTCATCAGCATGCGCATTGCGGCTTCCTGGTGCCAGCCGCGGCAACTGAGTGAGGTGCCGGTGGGGGCGCTGATTTTGGCCTTGAAATCTCGTAGTATTGCACTCATTATCTTGCCTGACGAATCCATCAAAAAGTAAAGCCATTATAGAGGAACCTGGCTCTGGTAGCCGGGTCTTTATTCTCTGGGGATTTGTAAAACGAATCAAATGAGCAATGCAATCGAGGTAGTTTAAATGGCAGTGATTTTCCACCCAAGAATCTGGTTCCTGCTGGTGGCGCTGGCGTGTGCATCCATGCTCGGTTACGGCTTATACGTGCAGCACGTTCTTTTTATTGATCCCTGTCCGCTTTGCGTACTCCAGCGCCTGGCTTTCATATGGATTGGAGTGGTGGCATTGCTGGCATTCATTCACAATCCCGGCAAGACAGGACGCTGGGTCTACACATCCCTGTTCGTCACTGGAGGTGTCGTGGGTACTGCGATTGCAGGGCGTCATGTCTGGCTGCAGAACCTGCCGCAGGACCAGGTGCCTGATTGCGGGATGGGCCTCAATTACATGCTGGAAACCATGCCGTTCGCCGAGGTGCTGTCAGAGGTGTTCCATGGTTCCGGTGAGTGTGCTGAAATTGATTGGACTTTCCTTGGACTCAGCATGCCGAACTGGACACTGCTCTGGTTTATTGGGCTGACAGTCGCTACCATTATCGTAATTGCCAAGGCAAGCAAAGCAAAGACTTGAAATTAAAATGAATATAGCGAATACGCCGGGTCACACACCTTCCGTTCAGGAGGTGAACACACCCGCCGACTGGAAGCCGGAATCATGGCAGGATTTTCCTGCCCTGCAACAGGCGACTTACCCGGATCAGGAGGCGCTGGCTGCCGCATTGAGCGAACTCGCTGAACTGCCTCCGCTGGTTACCTCCTGGGAGATTATTTCCCTGCGGGAGCAAATTGCGGAGCCCAGGCAGGGAAACGTTTCCTGTTACAAGGTGGTGATTGTGCCGAGAATTTCCGGGAGTGCAGTTCACCCCTGATCACGAATCGTCTCAAGGTCCTGCTGCAAATGAGCCTGGCGCTGGTCCACGGCTTGCAAATGCCCGTGGTGCGCATAGGGCGTTTTGCAGGCCAGTACGCCAAGCCCAGGTCATCTGACCTGGAAACCCGGGATGGTGTGACTCTGCCCAGCTATCGTGGAGACCTCGTGAATTCCGTGGAATTTACCCAAGCATCCCGGGTGCCTGATCCACAGCGACTGATCCAGGCGCATTCCCTGTCAGCCCTGACCTTAAATTTCGTGCGCTCCCTGGTTGATGGCGGATTCGCGGATGTCCACCACACGGAATACTGGGATCTCAGCTGGCTGGAACATTCCCCTCTTGCAGATGACTTTCACAAGTTAACGGAGAGTCTCGAACAGTCTCTGCGATTCATGGAGATCATTACCGGTCGCGATGCCGGAAGTTTACGCCGGGTGGATTTTTTTACTTCCCACGAAGCTTTGCATTTACCTTACGAACAGGCTCAGACTCGGCAGGTACCCCGCCAGTGGGGCTGGTTCAACCTGGGCACGCACTTCCCCTGGATTGGTATGCGAACAGCGGACCTCGACGGAGCACACGTGGAATATTTCCGTGGTATCCGAAATCCGATTGGCATCAAGGTAGGTCCGGGCATGAGCCCCGAATGGCTTGCCGGCCTGCTCGAAAAATTGAATCCTGCGCGGGAACCGGGACGGATTGTTCTGATTCATCGCATGGGAGAGTCGAAGATCGAGGAATGTCTTCCGGGGTTGATCAATGCGGTGCACGATACCGGCAGCCCCGTATTGTGGATTTCCGATCCCATGCATGGCAACACGGAATCGACAGGAGATGGCATCAAAACACGACGCTTCCGGAAAATTATGCGTGAGATGGAACTGGCCTTCGATATTCATCGTGCAAATAATTCCCGCCTGGGTGGCGTGCACCTGGAACTGACCGGTGAAAACGTAACGGAATGCACCGGGGGGGCCAGGGATCTGTCCGATCAGGACTTGAAACTTGCCTATAAGTCTACCGTCGATCCGAGGCTGAACTACGAGCAATCTCTGGAAATGGCAATGCAGATTGTGAGGAAGTACGCCAGGCAAACCTGATATGGCCGCAAGGCCCCGCTGAAGGAATTGAAACTGAGTTGCATTAAGCACATTCCCGTATCTATTTCACTGCCTTGCCTGTTTTTACTGGCTCTGTGCGTGCACGCGTCTCCTCTTCCCGCGCAGGAAATGGTGGCCAGGCATTCCTTGAGTTTTCCACAGCGTCACAACCAGTACGTTCATGTCACGCTGCGACTGCCGGTGAACAAGGTGCAGACCGATCTCGCTTTGCCAAGCTGGACACCAGGATCCTATATGATCCGTGACTACGCTGCGAACCTGGAACGATTACAGGTTACAGATGGCAACGGCCGCATCCTCGAGGTGGAAAAAGTCGCCAAGAATCGCTGGCGCGCAAGCACGCAAGGCATACGGGAACTGACTGTCGACTACGACATTTGGGCAGGCGAACTGAACGTTAGTTCGAGTTGGGTCGAGTCCGGTTTTTCGCTGCTCAATGGTGCGGGAATCTTTCTGTACAGCGACGACAGCCTGGGCTGGCCGCAGGAAGTTGTGGTGAATCTGCCCGGCTCGTGGAGCCGCGTCCAAACCTCCCTCACGGCCCTGGAAGAGAACAGGCGCTTCACCGCGAAGAACTACGATGAACTGGTGGACAGCCCCATCGTGACCGGTAATGCGCCTGAATACCGTTTCCAAAATGATGGGCAGGACTATGTATTGGTCAACCTTGGGGAAACCGGATTCTGGGACAGTGAGCGATCGGCAAAGGATGTTGCTGCGATCGTGAAAGAACAGCAGGAATTCTGGGCTGTTAATCCTTTCAAGCGCGATTACCTGTTTCTGAATATCCTGTTGGAATCCAGCGGCGGGCTGGAGCACGACCACAGTACGGTGATGATGGGCAGCCGCTGGGCGATGCGAAATAAACAGGATTACATCAAGTGGCTGGCTCTGGTTTCCCACGAATTCTTTCATGCCTGGAATGTGCGGCGGATGCGACCCGCCGCACTGGACGAATACGATTATGACAAGGAGGTCTACACCCGGGAGTTGTGGCTCGCCGAAGGCCTGAGCAGCTACTATGACAACCTCCTGCTATTCCGCTCCGGCCTGATCAATGTGGCCGACTATTTTGAATTGCTGGCAGCCGAGTTTCGCAATTATTTCACCATTCCCGGGCGGGAAGTCAGGTCAGCAGAGCTTGCTTCATTCGATACCTGGATCAAGCACTATGTGCCGGATGCCAACAGCGTTAACAGCACGGTCTCCTATTATCGCAGGGGTTCGCTGATCGGCTTCGTTACCGATACGGCGATTCGCCGCGAAACAGGAAGCCGGGCCAGCCTCGACACCGTAATGCGTGAGATGTATCAGCAATATGGCCCCGATGGCCCGGGCCAGGGCAGCTACCCGCGTGGCGCCTTTGAAGACATTGTAGAATCGGTCGCCGGCCCGCAAGTCAGGGGGATGGTCGAGGAATTGCTGCAGACCACCATCGACCCCGATATTGACCAGGCGCTCGACTGGTACGGACTGCTGTTGAACCGCGCACCGGGACGAACGGCTGCTGAATTGTCGGGTGGCCCTGTACCAACCGGTTTCGGACTGAGCTGGGAATCAGATAATAATCTGCTGGTCATCGAGCACGTGATCAAGGGCGGTACGGCAGCACAGGCGGGTGTGTTGCCCGGGGATGAGTTACTGGCAATTAATGGACTGAGGATTCTGCCTCAATCGGTCGACAAGCAGGTCGCGAGCTTGCTACCGGAAGAGCAGGTCGAGCTGACACTGGCCCGGAACGGTCAGCTGCTGACGCTGCCGGTGCGTGCTCAACACGCTATTCCCGAAAAGTTCGAAATTGCTACCAAGCCTAAAATGAGCAGACAGGAGAAATCTCACCTGGAAAAATGGCTGGGAAGGAATCTTCGCTTCGGTCAGTGAGTCTTTCATTGATGACCCTAAAAAATGTCGCAGACGTCAGGGTTTAGATTTCTCACGGCTTGCACGTTTGCGTTCATGTTCCAGCAGGTGCATTTTTCTGAGCCGGATGGCTGCCGGCGTAACTTCTACCAATTCATCGTCTTCTATGAATTCGAGGGCCTGTTCCAGGGTCATTTTCTGTGGCGCATTGAGTATCACAGCATCATCTTTTAACACGGTGCGAATGTTGGTCAGTTGCTTTCCCTTGAGCGGGTTCACTGTCAGGTCGTTCGCGCGGCTGTGGATGCCAACAATTTGCCCCTGATAGACATCCAGGCCCGGGTCAATCAGGAGGCGCCCGCGCTCCTGCAGGTTGAACAGGGCGTAAGGCAGGCTTTTCCCGGTCCCATTGGAAATCAGGACCCCGTTTTTTCTCTTGGAGATATCGCCCGGGCGGTATGGGCCGTAATGGTCGAACACGTGAAACATCAGTCCGGTGCCTGCAGTAAGTGTCCTGAACTCAGATTGAAAACCGATCAGGCCGCGGGCCGGAATGATGTAATCCAGCCGAACACGTCCCTTGCCGTCCAGTTGCATGTTCTGCAGTTCGCCCCGGCGCTCACCCAGTTTCTCCATCACAGCGCCCTGGTAGTCAGTCTCGAGGTCGACCACCAATTGTTCGTAGGGCTCTTCTCGGCCATGCTCTGTTTCATGGATGATTACTTCGGGTCTGGAAATGGCCAGCTCATAACCTTCCCGGCGCATGGTCTCGATCAGGATCGCCAGGTGCAGTTCACCGCGGCCAGAGATCTTGAATCGCTCAGCATTTTCAGTTTCCTCGACACGCAGGGCAACATTGTGACTGGCTTCGCGAAATAAGCGCTCCCTCAATTGGCGGCTGGTCAGGTATTTGCCCTCGCGTCCGGCAAAAGGCGAGTTATTGACGCGGAATGTCATGCTGATGGTGGGTTCATCCACGGTTAGCGTCGGCAGGGCCTCGGGGCTGCTGCGGTCGCACAGAGTATCCGAAATGCGCAGATTTTCGACCCCCGTGATTGCGATGATATCGCCCGCCTGTGCCGAAGGTATCTCGACCCGGTTCAGGCCATCAAAGCCCAGCACTTGCAGCACCTTGGCATTGCGCTGTTTAGCATCCCGGTCAATAACACAAACCTGCTGATTGGGCCTGACGCTGCCGCGCTGGATGCGTCCTATGCCGATGACACCGACATAGGAACTGTAGTCCAGCGATGAAATACGCATCTGGAAGGCGCCGTCGATATTTACCAGGGGCGGCGCGACCTGCTCTACGATGGTCTCGAACAGGGGCGTCATATCCCCCCCGCTCACGCTATCTTCGAGACCGGCATATCCTCTTAAGGCCGAAGCATAAACGACCGGAAAGTCCAGTTGCTCATCCGTCGCGTCGAGTTGATCAAACAGTTCGAATGTCTGGTCCAGCACCCAGTGCGGGCGCGCCCCGTCGCGATCAATCTTGTTGATTACTACAATCGGCCTGAATCCCATCTCGAAAGCTTTTTTCGTGTCGAAGCGGGTCTGAGGCATCGGGCCGTCTACCGCATCCACCAGCAGCAGTACGGAATCCACCATGCTGAGAATACGTTCCACCTCACCACCAAAATCGGCGTGCCCGGGTGTGTCCACAATATTGATGTGGTAGCTGTGCTCGCCATCGTTCCAGGTAATGGCCGTGTTCTTGGAAAGAATCGTGATCCCACGCTCGCGCTCGAGCTCGTTCGAATCCATCACACGCTCAGGCGTGGCTGCCCGTTCACCCAGCGTACCGGACTGCTGCAGCAGCTGGTCGACCAGCGTGGTTTTGCCATGATCGACGTGGGCGATGATGGCTATGTTGCGGATGTTTTCAATCACGGTTTATCTTCTCCGTCAGGCGGGCGCACGTTACAGTGTTTGCTGTTGTAAATCAATGATTAATGCTGATGGAGCGAGCCTTTCTCGCGATCTGGCACAGTCATGCAAGAGGGGTCGGGTAGCTGTGTCCAGGACCATCATCTGTCGGCAACAGATGATGGCTCGCTCCTACAGTACATTAAGACCTAATTGGCGCAGAACCGTCGCGGAGTCAGGCTGATCACAGCTGATTTGCCATGCGTGAAAATCCCTGCGCTTGGGGTAATTTCGGCGCAGGAGGTCGAACTCGACTGCACGCTGATCTGCAGTCAGCGGTATGAGACCTCGCATGGCCTGGTCATGTTCATTTACGAAGCAGGTCGTATCGAGTGCTTTGGAAATGGCGTCCTCACCTTTCTCAATCGTCAGTTTTGGAGGTTCATCATGAAATTCCGCTGATGCCACGGGCGTTTCACCGGCCCAGTTGCAGAAAGCCCGGTAAACCATCAGGCTGCCGTTAAGCTTGCCGTCACTGCTGTAACCGGCCACGTGGGGTGTCGCAACGAGGGTCTTTTCCAGCAGTTGTTGGTCGATAAAGGGTTCTCCGGGCCAGACATCCAGCGCGGCCTGCAGCCGCTCACTTTGCAGCTGTGGAAGCAAGGTATCGCCATCGACAACATCGCCACGGGCGCAATTGACCAGCATGGCGCCGTCCGGCATCCGGGCCAGAACCCGCTGATCAATGAAACGCCAGGTCGGGTAGGGGCCTTCCCGCGTCAGCGGCACATGCAGGCAGATAATGTCCTGTGCGAGGGCTTCATCGAGAGAGACCAGGCCGGTTTCCCCGCCGTCGGCCAGTGGTGGGTCGTTGGCGACCACGGCGGCGCCGATTGAATGCAAAAGTTTCTGAACGCGGGACCCTACATTGCCCCGGCCGACGATTCCGACACCCAGATCGGCGGGGTTGCGCCCAAGGCGCTGGCAGGCGAGCCAGATCATCGCCAGTGTGTACTGGGCGGCGGAATCAGCATTACAGCCAGGTGCGTTGGCCCAGGTGATTCCCTGTTCCTTCAACCAGGGAATGTCAATGTGATCGGTTCCGATTGATGCCGTGCCGACAAAGCGGACAGGGGTGTTCGCCAACAAGCCGGCATTGACCCTGGTGACTGACCGAATGATCAGGGCATCCGCCGTCTTGAGCTGTTTCCGGTCAAGATGGCGGCCATCCACGCGAACCACTTCACCATGGCGGGCAAAGGTGCGCTCCGCAGCCGTGACATTCCGGTCAATAACGATTTTCATGCATTACCCATGCCCGGCAAATGGGGCCAGTGCTCGTTCATCATGCACCCGTTTCAATAGCCGGCGGCCTGTCCATCTTTCCTTGATTCGGAAGCTCCGTAATAAACGCCGGAATCCGGGTCTTTCATGATGGCCTGGTAACCACCGTATGGACCGTGTGCGTCCCTGATATGATGCCCCCTGCTTATCAGCTTACTGATAACTTCCTTGTCAAAGCCGGATTCAAGGTTAATGATGCCACTGTCTTTCATGACTTCGCCGGTTGGTTCGCTGGAACCAAAATGGTGGATGCGCGGTGCATCGCCGGCTTCCTGCAGATTCATGCCGAAATCAATCAGGTTGGTCACGATCTGGACGTGTCCCTGTGGCTGCATATCGCCGCCCATAACCCCGAAGCTGATCCAGGGATTGCCGTCTTTCGTGATGAAAGCCGGAATGATCGTGTGGAATGGCCGTTTGCCGGGCTCGAAGGAATTGGCGTGTCCTGATTCGAGATTGAACAGCTCACCGCGGGTTTGCAGTACGAAGCCGAGGCCTGGTGGTGTCATGCCAGATCCCATGCCGTGGTAGTTGCTCTGGATGAGCGAGACCATGTTGCCCTCGGCGTCTGCGGTGGTCAGGTAGACCGTGTCACCATCGCGCAAAATGGCCGCGTCGCCGTATGGATATTCCACAGCGGCGCTTGCCATGTCCAGGAGCTTCCCGCGTTCGGCAGCATATTCCCTGGACAGAAGCTTCTCAATGGGAATGTCGCAAAAATCCGGGTCAGCGTAAAAGTGCGCCCGGTCCTCATAGGCAATTTTCTTTGCTTCTACCAACAGGTGCAGGTAGTCGGCAGAACCAAAACCCATGGCTGCCACGTTATAGGGTTCCATCAGGTTCAGCATCTGCAACGCCGCAATGCCCTGGCCGTTGGGCGGGAGTTCCCAGACCTCGTAACCGCGGTAATTTACAGACAGAGGCTCGATCCATTCGCTGCTGTGGGCAGCCATATCCCCGTAGCTCAGGAAACCGCCGTTTTCCTGCATATATTCACCGACGACGTGCGCCATATGGCCCTTGTAGAACGCATCGCGGCCTTCACAAGCGATGCGTTCCAGGGTATTGGCCAGGTTAGGGTTCTTCCACATCTCACCGATCCGGGGTGCGCGCCCGTTCATGGCCATTTGGTCCTTGAAGCCCGGGAATTCTGACAGGCGTTCGATATCGATATTCCAGTAATACTGAATTGTTTCGTGCACCGGGTGGCCCTTGCGTGCGTAATGGATGGCTGGCTGCAGCAATTGGCTCATCTCGAGCTTTCCGAAACGGCTATTGAGTTCAAACCAACCATCTACTGCTCCCGGTACGGATACTGATAGCGGCCCAAAAGGCGGAATCGTCTTGTAACCGTTTTGTCTGAACCATTCTAGCGAGAGTGACTTTGGTGAGCGACCGGAAGCATTCAGGCCATACAGGGCCTGGGTCTTTGCGTCCCAGACAATGGCGAAGAGATCGCCGCCGATGCCGTTTCCTGTTGGCTCCATCAGCCCCAATGCGGCATTGGCTGCTATGGCCGCGTCGATGGCATTGCCCTTGTTCTTAAGGATATCCAGGCCAATTTGCGTAGCCAGTGGGTGGCTGGTCGCCACCATGCCATTCGCTGCGATCACTTCTGAGCGGCTGGAAAAATTTTTCCCGGTGACTCTATCGGCAGCCATGGCATCCACACCAAGAGCAAATATCGAAGCAACAACCAAGGCTGAAAAACGCTGTGGCCTGTGGTTCATTATTACTTCTGGAAAAGTAGATTATCAACGTTTGCAACAGGTGGTCGAAAATCATAATCGGTTACTGTATTAGGGTTTCGTTGCCGGCATTTTTCCGGTCCCGTGCACACATTCTGACACATCGATCAATTTCCAAGGAGTCAAAAATGAAACGTCCCGTTCGAGTTGCCATTACCGGTGCAGCCGGCCAGATAGGTTATCAACTTTGTTTCAGGATTGCAGCCGGGGATATGTTGGGCCCGGATCAGCCCGTTATCCTGCAATTGCTTGAAATTACACCAGCGCTTGGCGCACTCGAGGGCGTGGCGATGGAGTTGCAGGATTGTGCTTTTTCAGTGCTCCAGGATGTCGTGGCCACTGATGATGCCGAGACCGCCTTTCAGGACGCGGACTACGCCTTATTGGTCGGCGCCAAGCCCCGTGGCCCCGGCATGGAACGGAAAGACCTGATTTCGGCCAACGGCAAGATCTTTGGCCCGCAGGGCGCTGCCATGAATAAAGTCGCCAGCCGTGACATAAAGGTTCTGGTGGTTGGCAACCCGGCCAACACAAACTCGCTGATTGCACGCGCTGCCGCTCCGGACCTGAATCCGCGTAGTTTCACTGCGATGACCCGCCTCGACCACAACCGCGCCCTGGCTCAACTGGCCGATCAAACCGGAACGCATCACTCGAATATATCCAAAATGGTGATCTGGGGTAACCATTCCTCGACGCAGTATCCCGACATTCGCTTTGCCGATGTTAATGGAAAGCAGGCCGGAGATATCGTAGACCAGGGCTGGTACCGGGAGACCTTCATTCCGGATGTGCAACAGCGCGGCGCGGCCATAATCAAGGCCCGTGGTGCATCGAGTGCAGCTTCTGCCGCCTCAGCGGCCATGGATCATATTCGTAATTGGGCACAGGGAACTCCTGATGGCGACTGGGTTTCCATGGCTGTACCGTCAGACGGCAGTTATGGTATTGAGCCGGGAATCATCTATTCCTATCCATGCGTGTGTAAGGATGGCGAGTACGAGATTGTGCAGGGTCTGGACGTCGACGAATTCAGCCGTGAGCGTATGGATGCGACAGCAACGGAATTGCGCGAAGAGCGCGCCGCAGTCGAAGACCTGCTCTGAGCAAATCACAGGGATCACCCGGACTCAGGTTGCGGCATGTGTAACCCAAAATGCGCTCCTGCAGGTGGTTCATGTAGAGCGCGGGTGAAAATCAGCTAACCGATCGGTGACCCGGGTGGCGCCGGATCAGGTGCCGTCGTTTGTTCGGCCGGCTGGCGCTGGAGGAATCGGCGGATCTCAATTTCGGCGCTGACGGCGTGGCCGTCGCCCTTGCGCGCCTTGGCCTCCAGCAGTCTGGAAAGATGGACCAAAGTGGCAACTCCGTTTTCGCGGACACGGTCACTTGTCGTGTTGTCAGCCGACAAAGCCATCAATCCACGCAGGACACGCCATTCGACCTCTTCCTGGATTGCGGCAAGGTAGGGATCGCGTGGTGCGGTGGCTTCCCAGCTGACCTCCAGAAGGGCCTCAATGACCCTGGATGCGCCCGGCAGGCCCGGCTCGAGTGCGTGCTGTTCCGCCAGCCGCGCAAGGCGCTGCGGCTGCAGTAGTTCCCTGATAACCAGGTCGGCTCCGGCACGGGCTGACGACAGGTGATCAAAGCTCGTGCCGGTGCTGCTGGCGAAAAACTCCCGGTCTCTGGCGTACCCGCTCACCGGCGGCGGGATCAGGTAGCGCAGGTTTTCCGGCAGTGCCAGTGCTCCGGGCTGCAGTAGTTCGACCAGGCTGAGAAGCGCCTCATTCTGCATTGTTGCGGTAACCGGGCGCAGGGCGGGTGCTGCCTCTCCTTTCAGGCGATAGTCGTAATACAGGCCGCCCAACAGTTTGGCTGCAGCCTCAATCTGGTATCGATGCAACAGGTATACCGGCACCAGTCGTCTTTCCATTTCAAACAGGGGCGTCCCTTCGGAAATGACAGCAGGTGAAAAATTTTCCAGCCCGGCCTGACGGATTTTCAGCAGTTCATCCAGCCTGCCAAGAACATCCTGGCCATTGTCCCAAAGGTGGGAGGCCGGGTGAGCGCTGCCGGGAACCCTGGCATCCTGGTCGGTGATAAAGGCAATGCCTTTGGACTCGGCTTCATCGAGAATGGCTCTCAAGCCACTGGCTTCATCCTCCACCGGGAATGGCGTGTAGCCATAGCGGACTGTCAGGATATCCCAGGGACTGATACCGGTTTTATAGGCCCTGTCCAGCCGCACGGAACCGCTCTCATCCAGGTAGAGAGCGGGATGTGGATAGTCCATGACCGACGCATCGCCTGAGAATGATGCAGAGAAATTGTGGTCGATACCAAGAGTGTGGCCGACTTCGTGCGCCGACAATTGACTGAGCCGGGCGAGTGCCATGTCCTGTGCCGCAGACGCTCTTTCATTTTTTCCGGTGAATGGTGCAGTAAGTGCCTCTGCAATAATCTGATCCTGCCTGACACGCAAGGATCCGAGACTGACGTGGCCTTTAAGAATTTCTCCGGTCCGGGGGTCGGAAACGCTGCTGCCGTAAGACCAGCCACGGGTGGATCGATGGACCCACTGGATGACGTTGTAGCGGGCATCCAGTGGATCCACATGATCAGGCAGCACTTCCACCCGGAATCCACTTTCGAATCCGGCAGCCTCGAAAGCATCCACCCACCAGGATGCGCCTTCCAGTAATGCACTGCGTATAGGCTCCGGTGTTCCATTGTCAACGTAATAAGTCAGAGTTTCGCCGAGCTTGAGGTGGTGCCGGTAAATCAGGTGCTTGTCCAGACGCTCGTCCAGGGCTGCGGCATAATCACGGTACTCCAGTGCAAAATATCCAGAGCGTGGATGAAAGCGTCGTGGCCGAAAATCGTTTTCAGGCAGCTTGATGAACTGGTGAATAACGCGCACTGTGAGGGAGTCAGCAGTGGGCGTGACGTCCTGTATAAATAGGCCGGGCGTGCTGCCTTTAAATGTCAGTATCACCGGAATCAGTGTGTTTTCCGGAAAGTTCCTGATGGCCGCCGAATCTACCACCGAACGGTCTGGATCCAATTCAAAGCTGCCCTGTTCCAGTTCAGAGATTTGCGCAGAAATTCTCGTGATATCCGACAATAGCAATGGGGTCAGGTCTATCCGTACCTTGCTCTGTGCCGGATTATCAACTGCAAACCCGGCCAGCACCGACTGGGCAAACGCTTCACTCACGGCACGCTGCTCGTAACTGTTTTCCGTATCAGCACGGAACTTAAGGTTTGGCTCCAGCATTAGTACGCGATTTCCGTAGCGTTCGAAACGAATCCAGCGGCTACGGTCAAGTTGACCCCGGTCCAGGCCAAGATCGTTGGATCCCACACCGGATTGCAGTGCGGGTACGTACAGAAATTCAGCTGGAAATGTTTCCAGGTGAAGAAAAACAGAGCCGGTCTCAGGATCTATACTGATGTCCAGTAAGCCCTTGTCTTCGGTGCTCCCCGGCCCGGCCGCAAGCACACTGCAGGAAACTGTCAGCAGTTGAATGAAAAAAAGAAGTCTTTTGGAAATTGAATTATCCACTGGCCGGTACCCGTTCCGGCAGCGGACAAGGATGCCAGATAAATCCCGCAAAGTTCAGATTAACGCTTCATGAAATTGAAGAATTCTTTGTTGGTCTTGGTCGCTTTCAGTTTGTCCAGCATGAATTCGATGGCCTGAGCTTCGTCCATCGGGTGCAACAGCTTCCTCAGGATCCACATTTTCTGCAACTGGTTCTGCTCAATCATAAGTTCCTCACGACGGGTGCCGGAACGATTGATGTCAATGGCCGGATAGGTGCGGCGTTCGGAAATGCGGCGGCTGAGGTGAACCTCCATGTTACCGGTGCCCTTGAATTCCTCGTAGATGACCTCGTCCATCTTGGAGCCGGTTTCAACCAGGGCTGTGGCGATAATAGTCAGCGAGCCACCCTCAGATACATTACGGGCAGCGCCAAAGAAACGCTTCGGCCGCTGTAAGGCATTGGCGTCCACGCCACCGGTCAGCACCTTGCCCGAAGAGGGCGCGACCGTATTGTAGGCGCGAGCCAGGCGGGTGATGGAATCAAGCAGGATCACCACGTCCAGCTTGTGTTCGACCAGGCGTTTAGCTCGTTCAATCACCATTTCCGCCACCTGAACGTGGCGTGAAGCTGGCTCGTCAAAGGTGCTGGAGATAACTTCAGCATCCACGGACCGCTGCATCTCGGTGACTTCCTCGGGACGCTCATCGATTAGCAGAATGATCATCTTGTTGTCCGGGTTGTTGGCCCGGATGCTGGTCGCGATGTTTTGCAGCATGATGGTCTTGCCGGCTTTGGGCGGTGACACGACCAGGCCGCGCTGGCCCTTACCGATGGGCGATACCAGTTCGATAATCCGGGCCGTGATGTCCTCGGTGCTGCCGTTGCCTCGCTCCAATTGCCATCGCTCAGTTGGAAATTCCGGTGTCAGGTTTTCGAACAGGATTTTGCGTTTGGCTGCATCGGGAGACTCATAGTTGATTTCCTCGACTTTGAGTAGCGCGAAGTAGCGTTCGCTGTCTTTCGGCGGTCTGATTTTTCCGGAGAGCATATCGCCGGTGCGCAGCGCAAAACGCCTGATCTGGCTTGGCGATACGTAAATGTCATCAGGACCGGCCAGATAAGAACTGTCAGCTGCCCTGAGGAATCCAAATCCATCCTGCAGGATTTCCAGCACACCGTTTCCGAAAATGCTTTCGCCACTCTTGGCGTGGGCTTTGAGGATGGAAAAAATGATGTCCTGCTTGCGGGAGCGGGCTGCGCCTTCAAGTCCCATTTCGTCGGCGATTTCCAGCAACTCGGAAATGGGCATTTGCTTAAGTTCGGTTAGATTCATGGATTGACTCTGATTTGAGGACTGTGCCGGTTCAGTTTAAAAAATGATTTTGTTATTTATCAATAAGGACTTTTCAATTCGGCCCGAGGCCTGAATTTCAATGGATCATTGGGCTGCCCACGGCGTGTCGCCGCGTTGCTGTAAAACTTTTTCAATGTCCGGCCAGTTAAATGGGGTCACAAACAACTGGTTTTCAAAAAAGGGAAGTCTTATTCCCGGGCAGAGGGACCCGGCTGTAGATAAGTTAAAACTATCACGATATGGCGCTAGCGTCCAGTGACTGTAGTTCGGTCTGGAATGGCGCGGCAGCATCCGGAACGGAAACTGCCGCGCACAGGATCAAACGGCTTCGTCCACGAAAGCCTTGAGTTGGCCCTTGGTCAGGGCGCCAACCTTGGTAGCCTGTACTTTTCCATCCCTGAAAATCATCAGCGTGGGAATGCCTCTGATGCTGTATTGCTGCGGCGTCATCATGTTGCTGTCAATGTCCATCTTGGTCACTTTCAGCCGGTCACCGTATTCGTCGGCGATTTCCTCCACGATGGGTGCGATCATTTTGCAGGGGCCACACCATTCTGCCCAGTAGTCAACCAGAACGGGTCCGTCCGCATTCAGCACTTCCTGGTCAAAACTGCTGTCGGTGACGTGCGTAATCTTTTCACTCACATTTATTCTCCAAATTCACACTGCATTGTGACTGGCACATGGGCTGCAGCGCGGTTAATATGGTCTGACTCAAGGCCCGGTACAAGGAACAGGGAGCCGGAAACGGCAATGCTCGAGATCGGGGCCATCATTTCAACTGAACCGCAAAACGATTTCAAGGCACAGGCTTCAATTTTCAAGCCCCCTTGCCTCTTTTTTTGTGAAAATCGCCCACAATCCGGGAAATTTACCGGAACATGAACAAGTGAACCAAGTATGCCTGAAAATAATACAAACAAGCCCCTTACCGACCTGGCTTTTTCTTCTCTCGATCTCCTGCCTGCGATACAGGCCGGATTGAAACGGGCCAAATTTTCATTTTGCACGCCTATTCAGGCACTTACACTACCCAAGGCACTCGAGGGCAGCGACGTCGCGGGACAGGCTCAGACCGGCACCGGCAAGACGGCAGCTTTCCTGCTGGTTATGTTTCAACGCTTGCTTAAGAATCAGCCGGACCAGCCCGGCAAGAATCCCCGATCACTGGTGCTGGCGCCCACTCGTGAACTGGCTCTGCAAATCCACAAGGACGCACTGTTACTGGGTGGCGATACCGGTCTCCGCTTCGCCCTTGCCTATGGCGGGGTGGATTATGAAAAGCAGCGGAAAGTCATCGCGGACGGAGTAGACATACTTATCGGTACACCCGGAAGGACCATTGATTATTTCAAGCAGCACGTATTTAATCTGAAAAGTATAGAGGTGATGGTCCTGGACGAAGCCGACAGGATGTTCGACCTCGGCTTCATCAAGGATATCCGCTACGTGCTGCGGCGCTTGCCCCCTCTGGGTCAGCGCCAGAGCCTGATGTTTTCGGCGACTCTTTCGCACCGCGTCCTGGAACTCGCCTACGAGCATATGAATGAGCCCGAGCTGCTGAAAGTGGAAACAGAGAACGTTACCGTGGAAACCGTTCGCCAGTCGGTTTTTTATCCGGCCAATGAAGAAAAACTGCCTTTGCTGGCCGGCCTGTTGCGCCAGTTCGAGAGTGGCCGGCTCATGGTATTTACCAACACACGTGCGGCGGCTGATCTCGTCGAGCGGACACTTAATGCTAATGGCTTCCACGCAGCGGCCATTTCCGGCCGGGTCCCGCAAACAAAAAGACAGACCCTGTTACGCCGTTTTCACGATGGTGAAATTCCCATTTTGGTCGCAACGGACGTTGCAGCCCGGGGCCTGCACATTCCGGACGTCAGTCACGTGATCAATTTTGACCTCCCGCAGGATGCACCGGACTACGTACACCGGATCGGCCGCACTGCGCGCCTCGGGGCGAAAGGCGAGGCCATCAGCTTCGCTTGCGAGAACTACGCATTCCACTTGCCGGAAATCGAGGATTTCATCGGCTACCCGATACCGGTGAGTCAGACCAGTGAGGTGGAACTGCCCGAACTCAAGAAAGCACTTCCTGCTGCAAAACGCCCCGACCGTGGTGGACGCGGAAGTCATCGTTCATCGAAAGGACGAGGAAGGGGCAGAGGTGGCAGTGGCCAGGGGCGCCAGCAGGCCGGCTCCGGGAGTTCTGCGCAGACCGGCAGTGGCAAACCCCGCCGGCGTCCCCGGCGCCGTAAGCCCCGATCTCCGGCTTGAGGTGGGTTAACAGGCACTGCTTGAATGATCACATTTGAACACGTGAGCAAAAGATATCCCGGCGCTGCGAATGCCCTTCTGGATATCAATTTTCATCTCGATGCGGGTGAAATGGTATTTCTCACGGGTCATTCAGGGGCCGGCAAGAGCACCGTGCTGCGGTTGATCCTGTTGCTGGAGCAAGCCACGCGAGGACAGGTCCTGGTGGATGGCCGGAATCTCAGCAAAACATCCCCGCGGCTCGCGCCGCAGGTCCGGCAGCACATCGGGATGATATTCCAGGACCACAAACTCCTCAGCGACAAGACTGTATTCGACAATGTTTCGCTGCCATTGATCATTGCCGGAATGCGTTATGCTGATATCAAGAAAAGGGTTCGGGCCGCACTGGATAAAGTAGGTTTGCTCAGCAAGGAGAAATCCTGGCCACTCACTCTTTCCGGCGGGGAACAACAACGCGTGGGTATTGCACGGGCGATTGTAGGCATGCCACCGATCTTGCTGGCTGATGAGCCTACGGGAAATCTGGATCCACAGTTATCCAGAGAGCTGTTCAGCCTTTTCCGGCAACTTAACCAACATGGCGTCACCGTGATGGTCGCCTCGCATGACCTGTCTTTGATTCGGGCTATGGGACAACGGGTGTTGGTGCTTTCCGGCGGCAGGCTGATCGATGACATACCAGCGGCGGTGAGTGTTGCCGCGGTGTCGTGAGCATCAAGTCTGTCAGGAGAAAGATCCGGGCCCGTACGCGGCACCAGCTTTACAGCTTCTTTTCCAGCCTGGGCAGCTTGTTGGGTCATCGCCTGGGCACGCTGATGACGGTTCTTGTACTGGGTATTGCGATGGCTTTGCCGCTGGGTCTATATGTAACGCTGCACAATCTGCGCGATCTGGATCTGAAGCAGAACGAGTGGGGCACAATTACGGTCTTTTTGAACGACGAAGTGACTGAGGCCGGGGCTGTGGAATTCGCGCGGAAAGTGAACCAGCGACTGGACGCAAGTGCCGTAATGATTTCCCCGGATCAGGGAATGGAAGAGTTCCGCAAAGTTTCGGGTTTCGGACAGGCGCTTGATCTGTTCGAAGAGAGCCCGCTCCCCTGGACATTGCTCGTGACGCCGCAAGCCGCAGACAGTGAGGAACTCGGCGCCCGGGTCACTGTGCTTGCTGCATGGATCGAAGAGCAAGAGGCCGTTGACATTGTGCAAGTGGACCACAAATGGATGCGGCGCTTGTCGGGGCTGATTGGACTCGGCGATGCACTTGTGACAGTCCTCTCCGTGATGTTTTCACTGGCGGTCGTAGTGGTGGTTGCCAACACGATTCGCCTCGATGTCGGCAACCGGGCCGAGGAAATTCAAGTGCTCAGCCTGATCGGCGCTGACGATAGTTTCATCCGCCAGCCTTTTCTGTACACCGGGTTCTGGTATGGACTGCTTGGCGCCCTGCTGGCCCTGGTGTTGTTGAGCGTCTCTATTTTTTACCTGAACAGGCCCCTGGAGCAGTTGTTGAATGCATACGGGAAAAGCTTCGAATTGGACGGTTTGGGGGGGCTTCGGGTCGTGTTCGTACTGCTGGCAGGCGGAGCTCTCGGTTTGTGTGGCGCCTGGGTTTCTGTGGAACGCTATCTGCGCCAGTTGAGAGTGGGTGGATTGTCCGGTCGAAGCTAAAGTATATTAGTTTAATTTAATACATATCATCTTACTGATTTTATTGTATTTAATTTGCTCGGAACCTATAGGATCATGCTGTGTCTAAATTCACAGTTGAGATAATTATGGTGGTGTGGACGAGGATGCTTCCAGGCAAACCCCGCAGGGGGGTTGTTCTGGCTTTAAATGCATGAATTATGCTAGACTTGCCCGCTGCCCAGGAGGATTAATGAGCAATAAATTATCACCAAGTCATTTGCTGGTTCCTGCGGGAACGGGAAGCCTTGACGCCTATATTCAGGAAGTCAACAAAATTCCCGTATTGACGCTGGAAGTTGAGCAGGAACTGTCTCGTCAGTTCCGTGATGCCGACGATCTCGAAGCGGCCCGCAGGATGGTACTTGCGCACCTGCGTTTTGTCGTTCACGTGGCCAAGGGTTACACCGGTTACGGGTTGGCGCTCGGCGACCTGATCCAGGAAGGCAACATCGGCCTGATGAAGGCAGTCAAGCGTTTTGACCCAGACCATGGCGTGCGCCTGGTCTCGTTTGCGGTGCACTGGATCCGTGCGGAAATGCATGAGTTCATTCTGCGCAACTGGCGCATCGTCAAGGTGGCGACCACCAAGGCTCAGCGCAAATTGTTTTTCAACCTCAGGAAGTCGAAGAAGCGCCTTGGCTGGCTCAGTCATGCTGAAGTCCTTGCGGTGGCAAAAGACCTGGGCGTGAAACCAGAAGTCGTGCTCGAAATGGAATCCCGGCTATCCGGCCAGGACGTTGGTTTCGACTTGCCGCCCAATGCTGACGATGAATCGCCATACATCGCTCCGGTAGCATTCCTGGAAAGCAAATCCAGGGACCCTCAGACGGAGAATGAATCAGAAGATTTAACGTCGTACAACAATAACTTGCTGTACGCAGGCCTGGATGAACTGGACGAGCGCAGCCAGGACATCATTCGCAGTCGCTGGCTGCAGGACACCAAGATGACGCTGCAGGAACTGGCGAACCGCTATGGTATTTCCGCGGAGCGTATCCGGCAGCTGGAAGCAAATGCACTGCGAAAGATGAGGGCATCAATTACTGCCTGATTCCGCATTGAGCTAAAGAAATTCAAACGGCCTCCCAAGCGGAGGCCGTTTTGCTTTGTAGGCCACGAATGGGTTCAGAAGGAGAGAATAGTGAGTGAGCAAACCGGCCGTAGCTGGGTCGTGATGAAATTCGGTGGAACCAGCGTCAGTTCAGTTGATTGCTGGTCCACAATCTGCGGGCAGGCACGGCTTAAGCTGGCGGATGGAAAGCGGGTAATGATCGTGGTCTCCGCCCTGTCCGGGGTGACCAACCTGCTGACCCGGCTGGCGGAAGGTGGCAAAAAGCAGGAACGGGATGAAATCCTGCTTGAGCTGGAAGCAAAACATCGGGATTTACTTTCTTCACTCGGCCTGGCCCCATCGTCCTTGTTCACCGGGCACTGGAACAGCCTGCTTCATCTCGCCAACTCGAGTGGATCGGAACTCAAACCCGCGGACCGCGCTCTCCTTCTGGCCCACGGTGAGTTGCTTTCCAGTTCTATCGGCATGGATGCCCTGGCAGCGGCGCAACTCGAAGCCGTCTGGCAGGATGCCAGGAGTCTGCTGAAAACCACGGCTGAAGCAGGAATGGATGTGCTGGCTGCTCGATGCAGCGACGACACGGAACCGGCCCTGGAACAGCGGCTGGCTGCTGAGGGGAGCCTGCACATCACACAGGGATTCATTGCTTCTGGTCCCGCCGGAGAAACCTGCCTGCTGGGCCGGGGAGGTTCAGATACTTCAGCGGCTTACCTGGCAGCCTGCCTGGAGGCAAAATCGCTGGAAATTTGGACGGATGTACCTGGAATATTCAGCGCCGATCCACGCGTAGTTCCCGAATCGCGCTTGCTGAACCGGCTCAGCTACAGCGAAGCGCAGGAGCTGGCATCCATGGGCGCAAAGGTGCTGCATCCGCCGAGCATTCAGCCGGCACGACGCCACCAGATTCCTATATTTATCAAGGATTCGAACCGGCCTTCCGAGCCCGGAACGCGCATCGGTGCACGCACCGTGAGGGAGGAAGCACAGGTCAAGGGCGTGGTCAGCAGAAGCAACATCACCCTGATCAGCATGGAGAATCCCGCTATGTGGCGCCAGGCCGGATTTCTGGCAGACGCTTTCGCGGTATTCAAGCGTCATGGTTATTCAGTCGACCTGATTTCAACTTCTGAGTCGACAGTGACTGTCAGTCTTGACCCTCAGGTACCGGCCCATTCCGACGAATTACGCATGTCAGCTTTCCTCGATGACCTTGCCAGCCTGTGTAAAGTGAAGATTCATTCCGGCTGCACTTCCATCAGCCTGGTAGGCAATTCCATTCGGACAATTCTCGGACGGTTGTCAGCTGCCCTGGATGTGTTCCAGGACCGGCATGTGCACATGGTGACCCAGTCGGCGAATGACCTGAATCTGACCCTGGTGGTAGATTCGGAGCACGCGGTCAGTCTGGTGCGAAAGTTACACCAGCTGCTGATCGCATCGCAGGCGGAAAACAGGCCGGAATTTGGGCCAAGCTGGACCGAACTGACACGGCTGCAGCCGTCAGATGATCTGACCGAGCCCTGGTGGAAGAACAAGGAATATCAACTGAAGCAGTTGATGAGCGAACGCGAGTCAGCCTTTGTCTACGATCTGGACACTGCGCGCAAGGCCGCGAGGCGTCTGCAGAAACTCGACTCTGTGAGCCGTGTCCTTTACTCGGTGAAGGCCAATGATCACGCAGAACTGCTCAACGCACTGGCAGGTGAGGGCCTGGGCTTCGAGTGTGTGTCCATGGAAGAAGTGAGCTATGTGCTGTCCACTGTGCCTGGTGTTCGACCCGCGGACATCCTGTTCACACCGAATTTTGCGCCACGCCACGAATATGAGTCTGCGTTGGAAGCGGGTGTAGGACTGACCGTCGATAACTCGTGGGCATTGCACCAGTGGCCGGAGGCCTTCGCTGGGCGCGATATTTTTCTGCGCCTGGACCTCGATGCCGGCTATGGGCATCACAAGAAGGTCATTACATCGGGTGCTGACTCCAAGTTTGGTATTGCATTGGAGCATCTGCCGATACTGAAACAGTCAATGGATCAGCACGGAACCCGGGTTGTCGGCCTGCATGCGCACACCGGCAGCGGCGTCAGCAATACCGATGTCTGGCGCGAACAGCTACAGCGATTTCTGGAAGTCCTGCCCGGATTTCCGGAAGTACGGGTTCTTGACCTGGGTGGCGGGCTGGGTGTGCCCTACCGCAGGGGACAGGCCGGCTTCGATCTGGAACGGTTTGACCAATTGCTGGCTGAAACCCTGGCAGACCACGAACTTGAATTGTGGCTGGAGCCGGGTCGCTACCTGGTGGCGGAAAGCGGCGTTTTACTGTCACGCGTGACCCAATTGAAGACCAAGGGTCACTATCATTACCTGGGTGTGAGCACCGGTATGAATTCATTGATCCGGCCAGCTTTATACGGGGCCTACCATGACATCGTCAATTTGAGCAGGCTAAACGAGCCGGCGGAATGGCACTACCGTGTGGTCGGGCCCATCTGCGAATCAGGAGATGTGCTCGGCGAGAGCCGTTTCCTGCCGCGAAGCGAGGAGGGTGACATCATTCTGATCGCCAATACGGGTGCCTATGGGCGTGTGATGTCTTCCCGCTATAACCGTCGCGATCCTGCAAGGGAATACATAGTGTAAGACGTGAACATGACCTTGAAGAGCCCTGCCTCAGGCTTCCGGCTCTTCAGTGGGCATATCCCAGGCTTCGGGCGGGAGACAGGTGCAGATCAGGTTGCGGTCACCGTAGACATTATCCACACGACTGACCGGGGACCAGAATTTGTTCAGCCGCAACCCCTTGACGGGATAGGCAGCTGACTGGCGGCTGTAGGCATGCTTCCAGTTAATGGTCAGGTCCTCAATGGTGTGCGGTGCATTCCTGAGTGGATTATCTTCAGCATCGATTTCGCCACGTTCCACAGCACGAATTTCCTCGCGTATGGACAGCATGGCTTCGCAAAACCGGTCGATTTCAGCCAGTGACTCACTCTCGGTTGGCTCGATCATCAGTGTACCGGGTACCGGGAACGACATGGTCGGCGAGTGGAAACCATAGTCGATCAGTCGCTTCGCCACGTCTTCTTCGCTAATGCCACAGGATTCCTTGAAAGGCCTCAGGTCGATAATACACTCGTGCGCGACCCGCCCATTGCGACCCGTGTACAGCACGGGAAAAGCTCCGGACAGGCGCGTTGCAATGTAATTGGCGTTGAGAATGGCTACCTGCGTGGCTTTCTTCATACCATCCCTTCCCATCATGGCGATGTACGCCCAGGATATGGGCAAGATACCGGCGCTGCCCCAGGGTGCTGCCGAGATGGCGCGGTTGTTGCCGAACGCGCCTTCCATTTTAGTGACGGAATGGCCCGGCAGGAACGGCGCCAGGTGCTGGCCGACGCAAATCGGTCCAACGCCGGGTCCGCCGCCGCCATGCGGGATACAAAAGGTCTTGTGCAGGTTCAGGTGGGACACATCTGCACCGAACTTGCCCGGTGCGGCACAGCCCACCAGGGCGTTGAGATTGGCGCCGTCCAGGTAAACCTGTCCGCCATGTTCATGAATGATGTCGCAGATTTCAGTGATATCCTCCTCGAATACCCCGTGTGTTGAAGGATAGGTGATCATCAGGGCGGACAGGCTATCGCTGTATTCCGTGGCCTTTTTATGAAGATCTTCCAGCTCGACATTACCCTGCTCATCGCAGTTCACAACGATGATCTTCATCCCGGCCATGGCTGCGCTGGCCGGATTGGTACCGTGAGCGGAAGAAGGGATCAGGCAGATATTGCGTTCTGTTTCGCCGCGTGACTCGTGGTAGGACTTGATCGCCAGCAAGCCGGCATACTCACCTTGCGAACCGGCATTGGGCTGCAGCGACACAGCGTCGTAGCCGGTGCAGGCAAGCAGCATTTCCTCCAGCTCAAGCAGCAGTTGCTGGTAACCCCGCGCCTGGTCGGGCGGTGCGAAAGGATGGATATCGCTGAATTCCGGCCAGGTGATTGGAATCATCTCGGTGGTCGCGTTCAATTTCATCGTGCATGAACCGAGCGAGATCATTGCATGCGCCAGGGACAGGTCCTTGTTCTCCAGCCGCTTGAGGTAACGCAACATTTCGGTTTCCGAGTGGTACTTGTAGAACACCGGGTGTTGCAGGAAATCACTTTCACGTCTCAATGAATCGGGAATTGCCGACCAGTTGGCGCCCAGGGTCTGGTCAATTTCGAGAACGGATGGTATGGAACTGGTACCGGCGAAGGCCTGTAGCAGCAAGGCAATGTGATCCTTCGTTGTTTTCTCATTGACGCTCAAGCCCAGGATGGTTTCACCATCACGCCGCAAGTTGATGCCGGAGTCCAGCGCCCTTTGGAAGATGGCCTCGGCTTCCCCGGCGCCAAGATCAAAGCACAGCGTGTCGAACCAACTGTCAGACCGGGCCTTGTACCCAATCGTTTCGAGACCGTGTGCGGCGAGGCCGGTAAGGCGGTGTATTCTTTGCGCAATTTTTTTCAGTCTTTCACGACCGTGCCAGACAGCGTACAGACCGCTGATCACGGCCAGCAGGGCCTGGGCCGTGCATATGTTGCTGGTTGCCTTGTCACGCCGGATGTGCTGCTCACGGGTCTGCAGGGCCATGCGCAGGGCCGGCCGGCCCTTGCTGTCCTGTGAAACGCCGATGATGCGGCCCGGGATGGAGCGTTTATACGCTTCACGGGTAGCAAAAAATGCAGCATGCGGCCCGCCATAACCCATGGGAACACCGAAACGCTGAGCGGATCCAAGTACGATATCTGCATCCATTTCACCCGGTGGAGTCAACAGCACCAGGCTCATCAGGTCAGCAGCCACGGCCACCAGCGCGCCTTTCTCATGGGCCCGGGCAATCACTTCCCGGTAGTCATGAACTTCGCCGTTGACGCCGGGGTATTGCAAAAGTAATCCGAAATATTCGCCGTCGCCAATGGCCTCAAATGAATTGGCTGTCACCACTTCGATAGCAAAATATTGCGCCCGGTTTTCGACCACGTCACGCGTTTGGGGCAGGGTGTTTTCGTCAATCAGGAAGCGGCGGGATTTGGATTTTCTGTTGATTCTCTGGAGCATGGTCATGGCTTCCGCCGCCGCCGTGGCTTCATCCAGTAGTGAGGCGTTGGCGATGGGCATGCCAGTCAGGTCGCAGACCATGTGCTGGTAGTTCAACAGGGCTTCCAGCCGGCCCTGGGAAATTTCAGCCTGGTAGGGTGTGTAGGCCGTGTACCAACCCGGATTTTCCAGCACGTTTCTCTGGATCACAGCCGGTAGCTTGGTGTCGTGGTAGCCCATGCCGATCATGCTGTGCTGTACGCGGTTCAGCGCAGCAATTTCACGCAGCCGCTCAATGGTCTCAGTTTCATTACGGGCGTTTGGCAGGTCAAGCGGTTCATCGCTCTGAATGGAAGGCGGCACTGTCGTGCGGATCATTTCATCCAGTGATGCGGCGCCGATAGTCTGCAGCATGACCTGAATCTGCTCATCACGTGGCCCTATGTGCCGCATGAGGAATTCACCGTGATCTTCCAGCGGTGAAAGCGGTGAGTCTTCAATTTGTGGGGGCCTGTTGTATTTCATTTCAAATTTGCTCCGGCAGGGCAGGGATTTTATTCATATTTGCTGGTTTCAGTATCCGCTCAGGAGATGATCATCAGAAAGTAGTGGTCCGCCAGCAGGAAAACGAACAGCACCATCAGGTAGATCACTGAATAAGCAAAGGTCTGCATCGGCAAGCCTTCGTCATGTTCGCCGAGCAGGCGCAGCGCATACCACAGGAAGCCGATATTCAATACGGTAACACCGGCCATATAAAGCAAGCCGCTCATGCCGGTAAGGAAAGGCAAAGTGCTGACGATGACCAGCAAAATGGTGTAAAAAAGGATTTGCCAGCGGGTGAAACGAACGCCATGGGTTACCGGAAGCATGGGGATATCCGCGGCAGCATAGTCATGCCGGCGATGGATAGCCAGGGCCCAGAAATGTGGTGGTGTCCAAACATAGATGATCAGAAAAAGAATCAGCGCATTGGGGTCAACGGTGCCCGTTACGGCGGTCCAGCCCAATACCGGCGGTGCTGCACCGGCTGCGCCACCGATGACTATGTTCTGTGGAGTAGCCCGCTTTAGCCAGACCGTGTAAATAATGGCATAGCCAATCAGGGACAAAAAGGTCAGCACTGCAGTGAGCGAGTTCACCCAGATCACCAGCATTGTCATGGATATCACGCACAGAATGAGTGCGAAGGAGAGCACTTGCTTCGTTCCCAGTTGTCCGGAGGGTAAGGGCCGATCGCGGGTTCGAGCCATGACTGCGTCAATTCTCTGGTCCAGCAGATGGTTGATTGCAGCAGCTGAGGAAGCAGCGAGACCGATACCCAGCGTACCGGCGATCAGGGCATTGAGCGGTGGCCAGCCCGGAACTGCCAGGAACATGCCGACAACCGCAGTGAATACGATCAGATAAACGACCCTCGGCTTACACAGCTCAAAATACCTTCCAGCCCGGGAAGTCATCAGATCATGCGGGCCGGGAGCTTGAACGATGCAACAGCCAGATCATCGAGGCAACCAGTAGCGCACCCCCTGCGTTGTGTGCCACTGCGTTGGGCAGCGGCAGATAGAGCAGGATATTCAAAATACCAAGCATCACCTGTGTCACAAGTAAAACACCCAACACAATACCGCTGCGTTGGGCCACCGGCTCCCGAACAAGGCGGAAAACGAGAAATCCCAGCACGAAAAGTGTGATCAGCGCGCCCATTCTATGGGCCATCTGGATGGCGATCCGGGAAGGCAGGTCGAGTACGCCGCCTTCATAGTCAACGCCGATTTCCCGCCATAAAATAAATCCTTCGCTGAAGTCAGCCTGGGGCCACCATTGTCCCTGGCAGGTAGGAAAATCGGGACAGGCCAGTGCAGAATAATTGGAACTGGTCCAGCCACCAAGGGCCAGTTGTATGACCAGCACAACCAGGCCAATCAGGATCAATGGCCGCATTTGCCACAGGGTCGGGCCGTGTGTGTATTCGCCGGTGTTGCTGCTGCGGTAAGCAAACCACAACAGTATGCCAAACGTGGCCAGGCCGCCGAGCAGGTGGCTCATCACCACGATGGGCCATAACTTGAGTGTGACCGTCCACATGCCAAGAGCGGCCTGAAACAGGATTAGTGCAAGCAAAGCAGCTGCGAGCAAGTGAAATTTACGCTGACGATTATCCGGCTTCCAGGCCAGGAAATTAATCGCCAGAACCAGCAGAACCAATGTGCCCGCCAGGTAGCGATGAACCATTTCTTTCCAGGCTTTGTCACTTTCCACGGGCCTTTCGGGAAAGTTCTGATTGGCATCCAGCACTTCCTGCGTGGCTTCTGGCCAGGTCAGCTGGCCATAGCAACCGGGCCAGTCGGGGCAGCCAAGACCCGCGTGCGAGAGGCGCACGTAAGCGCCGAGAACAATGACGCAAAATGCGATTATTGCTGCTACTACCGCCAATCGATGCAAACCAGAATTCATTGTTGTTCGTCCAGTTTCGACCAGGTCAACAGCCGTTTCAGGTCTTTCCTGATGTGGTTAGGATCAGCATCGGCTGCGTAATACATCATTATATTCCCTAGCGGGTCGATCAGGTAGATGTCGCCCTTTGTAGCTGACATCCCTGGCGTTCCAGCCGGGATCGCAGCCAATGCCTTGCTCAGACTGGCGCAAGGGTCCCTGATCAGCGTGAATTTTTCATACATGGCCTGGAGTGTCTTTGCCGTTTCGCCGGGACTCGTATCATCCAGCAGAAGCGCGAGGCGAACGCGAGATTGGTGACGGCCGGTTGCGCGGTGAATTTGCCGCAGGGAGGACACTCGTTGCTGGCAGGCCGCATCACAAATTGCCGGAACCGGGTAGAGAATCACCCAATGCTCGAGTAGTTCATCGGCAGCGGTAGTCAACGCCGGCTGTGTGTCCTTCTGTCGCTTCACGCGATTCACGTCATGCCAGTCAATGAGCACCGGTGGTTTTATCAGTGTGCCCAGGTTTCTGCCCGACCCCGGTTCATAACTCAGGGTGCCGCTGTACATCAACCACGCCAGCATGAGCGGCAGAAGGAACATGGCCGCTATGATCAACAGTGTGAGCCTGGGGGAAATTGAATAATTCATTTTCTGGAATTAATTTTGTGAGTTCCTTTTTTGTTGGCCCCGGCGCATGCCAAGAGTCAACCAGATGATGATCGTCGCCAGCATCAGGGAAAACCATTGTAATGCGTAGGCCCGGTGTACCCGGGGTTCCATCACCGCCGCTTTCCACTGCCTGCCGGCAAAACCCGTGGAGTCATCACGGTCAAGATGCAGTAACCAGGGTTCAAGCGGGACTTCAAGAGCAGAACTTACAGAATCGAAATCGAGATAAGTGACAAGTTGCGGCCACCTGTCATGGACCAGCACATCCGGGTCACCAAGCCTGTGGCCGCCTGTCGCCGGTTTTTTCATTAATCCGGCGATAAGCCGGCCGGCCGGGTCTGTATAAACCGGGGGAAGTGTGCGGCGATCTGGCGGCAAAGGCAACCAGCCGCGATTAACCAGTACCGTGCTGCCATTTGTAAGAATAAACGGCGTTAGTACATGCACGCCAACCCGGCCGTTCAGGATCTTGTTATCGAGGAGAACATGACGCTGTTCATCATAGTGGCCATAGGCCTCCACTCGCGAAAAGCCCTCTGTTCGATTCAGGGCCTGCTCGATTGCCATCAAGGGCGCATTTTCGAACTGATCAAACAGTTGCTGCTTTTCTAGCTGGCGATCGAGTTGCCAAAAGCCCAGCCGGGCAAACAGCATGCTGATGACAAGAAGCGTAGTTGTTAGCCCCAATGATGGTTTGAATTGCATTGTCTAAGGGGTAGGCCAAAGGGATATAATACGGCTTCCACCAATTTCAGGAGGGATCGACATGCTCATCAAGATGCTGACTATTGTGTTTTTACTCACCATTTTGTACAGCCTCGCATCTTCCCTGATTTTCCTGGTGAAGGACAAGGGTGAAGGTGAGCGGACAGTCCGTCGTTTAACCTGGAGAATCGGACTTTCCATCGTTCTGTTCGTGTTTCTCTGGGTTGCCTACCAACTTGGCTGGATTGAACCCAAAAGCGGCCCGGTTCGTATGCCCCCGGTTGAGCAAACAAGTGGGGATTGAGGGTCGGACCGGCGCCTACGCGTCGTGCATTCAATAAACGTACACGAAAATAAACAGACCCAGCCAAACCACATCCACAAAGTGCCAGTACCATGCCACGGCCTCGAAACCGAAATGGCTCTCAGATTTGAAATGGCCCCGCATGCTGCGGATCGCTATGACCGTCAACATGATGGCGCCCAGCGTCACGTGCATTCCATGAAACCCTGTCAGCATAAAGAAAGTCGAGCCATAGATGCCGGAACCCAGCGTAAGCCCGAGGTGCTGATACGCTTCCTTGTATTCCTCAATTTGCAGGTAAACAAAGGAGAATCCGAGCACAACCGTGGCAATCAGCCAGATCACGAGTTTCGTGCGATCGTTATTTCTTAGCGCATGGTGCGCCAGGGTGACGGTCAATCCGGAGCTGAGCAGAATCAGGGTGTTGATGAAAGGCACGCCGAAAGCCGGGATGGTCTGGAACTGGCCACCCAGGTCATCTGGACCTGCAGTGGGCCAGACGCCTTCATAACCCTGCCACAGCAGTTCGTTGGTGAAGGCGCCTGTGCCTTCACCGCCAAGCCAGGGTACGGCAAACATTCTCGCATAGAACAGGGCGCCGAAGAAAACGGCAAAGAACATGACCTCTGAAAAAATGAACCACATCATGCCCATGCGGAAGGAGGTATCCACCTGGGCGTTGTACATGCCGCTCTCGCTTTCCCGGATAACCTCACCAAACCAGCCGAATAACATGAAGATCAGGATCAATACGCCTGCCACAAAGGTCCACGGCGCTATTTCCGAGTCGTTAACCCAGAATGCAGCACTGGACAGCATGGTTATCAAGCCCAGTGAACCAATAATGGGCCACTTGGTGCCGTGTGGTATGTAATAAGAATCGTCCGCTTGATGTGCCATCTCTTAGCCTCGTTACTTCTGGATACCGTCCAGTGTGGTGTCCGAAATCGAATTCACTCCCGTAGACAGCGCGACAGCATCAGCATTCTCGCTCCGGAAAAAAGTGTAGGACAAAGTAATTTCTTTAATGCGTTCGGGCAAGTCCGGTTGGATAAAGTAATAAACTGACATTTCCCTGCTTTCATTTCCCTGCAATATCTGCTGGGTAAAGCAAAAACATTCGGTCTTGACGAAATACAGACTGGCCTCCGGTGGTGTGACGTTATAAATCGCCTGGCCAGCCATGGCATTTTCGTTCGGGTTCATTGCCAGGTAAATTGCCTCGTTCATTTCACCCAGGGAAACCGTGGCCGACTTCTCTTTTGCCTGGAACACCCAGGGCAGGCCGGAATTGACCGTGGCGTCAAACCTGATCTTGACTTTCCGGTCGGATTTCTCAAGCAATCCGGCGTTTTCCACTACCTGTACACCGCGCCCTCCGAGGCCGGTCAAATCGCAGAACACGCCATACAGGGGCCACATTGCAAAGCCGAAGCCGAACATGCCGACCGCCAGCAATACGAGTTTCCTTACCAGTTTGCGGTGTGGTGTGGTGCTTTGCCCCTGGTTGCCGTTACTCATTTCACGAACCCAGAACACCGGAAAGGATGAAAGCGATGAAGATCAGGGCCGCAATCGCAGCCAGCAGCCAGGCTGTCTTCACGGCCCGGTTGCGCTGATTTCTCATGTCGCCCTGATTCATTGCTTCCATTGCCCGGATCAATGCGTCTCATCAACGTGCGCCAGGGTAGATGAATCGATCACCGGCGGCGTGTTGAATGAGTGGTAGGGTGGCGGAGACGACAGAATCCATTCCAGGCCCCTGGCGCCTTCCCAGGCCTGCCCGGATGCTTTCTGGCGGCTCTTGTAAACACAGTGGATGATGACACCGAGGAATATCAGCTGTGAAGATCCAAAAAGAAAACCTCCGATCGAAGATATCATGTTGAAGTCGGCAAACTGCGTCGAATAATCAGGAATTCTCCGCGGCATTCCCGCCAGGCCGAGGTAGTGCTGCGGAAAAAACAGGATGTTGACTGAGATCGCAGACAGCCAGAAATGGATCTTGCCCCATTTCTCGGAATACATATGCCCGGTCCACTTGGGCAGCCAGTAATAGGTGCCGGCCATCAGCGCGAATACTGAGCCCGGTACCAGCACGTAATGGAAATGTGCGACTACAAAATAGGTATCGTGATATTGCAGGTCTACCGATGCGATCGCGAGCATCAGTCCGGACAGGCCGCCGATGGTGAATAGCACAACAAATCCAATGGCGAACAGCATAGGCGTTTCAAAGGTCATTGAACCCTTCCACATGGTACTCACCCAATTGAATACCTTGACCCCTGTTGGCACCGCAATCAGCATCGTGGCGTACATGAAAAACAGTTCGCCGGTCAGGGGCATGCCAACCGTGAACATGTGATGCGCCCACACAATAAAGGACAGGAATGCGATGCTGGCCGTGGCGTAAACCATGGCTGAATAACCAAACAGCGGCTTGCGCGCAAAGGTCGGGATAATTTCAGAAACCACACCGAAAGCCGGCAGGATCATGATGTACACCTCGGGGTGTCCGAAGAACCAGAAGATGTGCTGGAACATGACCGGGTCGCCGCCGCCGGCAGCGTTGAAGAAACTGGTGCCGAAGAAGTGATCTGTCAGCAACATCGTGACGGCGCCGGCAAGCACCGGCATGACAGCGATCAGCAGGAAGGCGGTAATCAACCAGGTCCATACAAACAGGGGCATACGCAACAGGACCATTCCAGGGGCCCGCATATTCAGGATGGTCGCAATGATGTTGATCGATCCCATGATGGAAGAAATGCCCATCATGTGCACAGCAAAAACCACAAAGGCAAAACTCTGCCCACCCTGCAGACTCAGTGGCGGATACAAGGTCCAGCCGGCTGCGGGGCCACCTGAATCCATGAACAGCGTGCTCAAAAGCATGGTAAAGGCAAATGGCAGGATCCAGAAGCTCCAGTTGTTCAATCTGGGCAAGGCCATATCGGGGGCGCCGATCATCATCGGAATCATCCAGTTGGCGAAACCGACCCAGGCAGGCATGACAGCGCCGAATACCATGATCAAGGCATGCATGGTGGTCATTTGGTTGAAAAACTCCGGTTCAACCAGTTGCAGGCCCGGCATAAACAGTTCGGCGCGAATCACCATGGCCATTGCGCCGCCGATGAAAAACATCAGCAGTGAGAAAGCCAGGTAAAGGGTGCCAATGTCTTTGTGGTTAGTCGTGAACAGCCACCGATTCAGGATCCCACTGGGTTTGTGATCGTGGTGATCATCATGATTGTGGGCATGATCTCCGGCTTGATCTGTGCTGTGTGTCATGTCGGGAGTGCTTGCAATACTCATCTGGTCATTTCCTGATTCATTTATCCGTTCTTGATACGGGCGATCATCTGTGGCTGAACCACATCTCCCATATCATTTCCAAAAGCGTTGCGCGTATAGGTCAGCGCGGCGGCAATGTCTGCATCCGATAGCATGTTGCCCCAGGCCTGCATCGCTGTTCCTTCCCTTCCATTCAGGACCAGGTCGATGTGCTCGCTCACCGGTCCCCGGGTGACCGTGCTGCCGGCAAGAGGCGGAAAGGCGGGCGCCAGCCCCTGCCCATCGCCCTGATGGCAGGTGGCGCACTGCGCGGTATAGACGCTTTTGCCCAGATCCATCAATTCCTCGCGGCTCCACAGGCGCTCGACCTCTGCACCTTCATGGGCCATCAGGCGTTTTTGCTGTCGCACCCACTGATCGAATTCCGCTTTGGGCAGCACCTTGAGTACGATGGGCATGAAGCCGTGGTCCTTGCCGCAAAGCTCAGCACACTGGCCGCGATAGATTCCCGGTTCCCTGATTTCGGTCCAGGCTTCATTGATAAAACCCGGTACCGCGTCCCGCTTCCAGCCGAGGGCCGGAACCCACCATGAATGGATAACATCATCGGCGGTAATCAGGAATTTGATCTTGGTTTCTGCCGGCAGAACCAGTGGCTTGTCCACTTCCAGCAGGTAATTGTCAACGGCGGCTGGCTCCGCACCGGATACAAGACGTCGAGCAGCATTGGATTCGGCATCCAGCGAGGATATGAACTGAATCCCGTCTTCCACATATTGATACTTCCAGCGCCATTGGAAGCCCGTAATTTTCACCGTCATCTCGGTTTCCGGCGCCACTTCCATATGGATCAACGCCGTGGTGGCTGGAATCGCCATCACAATGAGAATCACTACCGGGATGATGGTCCAGATGATTTCCGCTTTGGTGCTGTGTGTAAACTGGGCCGCTTCATGATCTTTGGATTTGCGATGCAGCACGATCGAGACGAACATGGCACTGAACACGATGACGCCAATTACCACGCAGATCCAGAGAACGATCATGTGCAGTTGGTAGTTGATTTCGGACTGGGCCGTCACACCACGCGTCATGTTGATTTCATTTCCGGTGTACCCGGGTGCTACCAGCAGTAACCAGAAGGCAGCAATCATCGCTGCGGTCACCGCTGCGGCAACAATGAAAGTATTTTGTTTCTTCATCGGGATTTCATGCCTCAGAGATTTATGCGCCCAAACGGCGAATTGTATCCGGCATGCCAAGCTGTGGGCAAGATATATTGCCACTGTATTTCCATGTACACGTCCGGAGAGTACACTTGCGGCATGGCTACAAGCATCCGGTTTGTGGTTCGGGCCGGATTTCCCTGCCGGGAACCAGATCAGCCCAAGGAGATTCAAATTGAGCGACCGTCAGGTCTTTGATTTTCTGAAATCAGCCCCCGTAATTCCGGATTCCCTGAGAGAATCCATGGACCGGAATTACCTCACGGATGAGACCAGCCTGGTGCAGGAGCTGCTTGCGGCTGCGCGCCTGGACCCGGCAGCAACGGAGCGCGTCAATGATCGTGCCCGCGCCCTGGTCAGTGCAGTCCGGGCCAGAAGAGCCGAGCAAGGCGTTATCGAGGCCTTCATGCAGGAATATGATCTGTCTTCTGAGGAGGGGGTCGTATTGATGTGCCTGGCTGAAGCCTTGTTACGAATTCCCGATGACGATACCGCGGAAAAGCTGATTGCCGACAAACTTGGTGATGCTGACTGGGAAGCTCATCTGGGCAAGAGCTCTTCCTTGTTTGTCAATGCTTCGACCTGGGGCCTGATGTTGACCGGGAAACTCGTTGCCCTGTCCAAAAGTACCCAGGGAAATTTCAAAACAGCGCTGAAGCGGCTGGTCAACCGGAGCGGTGAACCCATGGTTCGCACGGCGATACGCCAGGCGATGCGAATAATGGGTCACCAGTTCGTGATGGGACGGACTATCGAAGAGGCGCTGGATCGCTCCCGGCAGAAGAAAAACCGCATTTACCGGCATTCTTTTGACATGCTTGGTGAAGCTGCCCTGACCGCCGATGACGCGAGCCGCTACGTGGAATCCTACCGCTGCGCAATAAACGCGATCGGAGCCCGTGACCATTCTGAAAATATTTTTGCCGCAGCGAGTATCTCGGTGAAACTATCAGCGCTTCACCCAAGATTTGAATACAGCCATCACGACCAAACCGTGTTGGAAGTCGTTCCGCGAGTACTCGAACTGGCCCAATTGGCCATGGCTAACCAGATAGCCCTCACTATAGATACCGAGGAAGCTGATCGCCTAATGCTGAGCGTTGACGTTTTCAGCCAGGTTTTACAGGATCCGAGCCTGACGGGCTGGAATGGCCTGGGGCTGGCCCTACAGACCTACCAGAAAAGAGCGCCTGCGCTGATAGATTTGCTGGCCGATCTGGCGCGTCGTAGCGGTCAGCGAATCCCTGTCCGCCTGGTCAAAGGCGCCTACTGGGATGCGGAAATCAAGCATGCGCAGGTAGAGGGCTACCAGGGCTACCCGGTGTTCACGCGTAAAGCGAACACGGACGTTTCCTTCATCGCCTGTTCCAAAAAAGTCCTTAACAACCGGCAGGCTTTCTACCCTCAGTTCGCAAGCCACAACGCCCACACGATCGCGATCGTCACCGAACTGGCCGGTGACCGGCTGGACTACGAATTCCAGCGCCTGCACGGTATGGGTGAAGACCTGTACGGTGAGGTCATGTCAGGGGAGGGTTTCCGGCATGAGTGCCGGGTTTATGCCCCGGTTGGCAGCCATGAAGACTTGCTTCCCTACCTCGTGCGCCGCTTGCTTGAGAACGGCGCCAATACATCGTTTGTCAACCGCATTGTGGACGAGGCATTGCCGGTCGGGGTGGTCGCGGAAGATCCGGTTGAGAAAGTGGCCGTGACCGTTCCTGTACCACACCCCGCGATACCCTTGCCCCGTCATCTTTACGGCGCCGCACGGCTGAACTCTCGCGGTGTCAACCTGGCGAACGAATCCGAACTGTCGGAATTGGCAAAAGCCATGCAGCCCTTCGCCCGCGCCACCTGGGATGTGAATCCCATTCTGGCCAGCGGCCTGCAAAAAGACGGAAAAACGCTGCACAACGTCAATCCCGCCAGCTTGTCTGACACGATCGGGCAGATCAGGGAAACCAGCTCCGCTGAGCTTGACCAGGCGATCAGTGATGCGCGCGCGTTCGCGATCGACTGGGACCGGACACCTGCGGGTGAGCGGGCCTCCATGCTGGAAAGAACGGCAGACCTGATGGAGGAAAACCTACCCGAGTTGATGGCTTTGTGCGCAAGGGAAGCCGGTAAAACCGTTCACGATTCAGTTTCTGAAATCAGAGAAGCCATTGATTTTCTAAGATATTATTCGAATCAAGCCAGGGAGCACTTTGCTGATCCCCTGGTGCTCCCGGGCCCGACGGGTGAGCACAATGCACTGAGCATGCATGGCAAGGGTGTCTTTGCCTGCATCAGCCCCTGGAATTTTCCGCTGGCCATTTTTACCGGCCAGGTCAGTGCCGCCCTGGCCGCAGGCAATGTGGTACTGGCAAAACCGGCTGAACAGACTCCGGCGATCGCTGCGCGGGCCGTTTCCATGATGCACCAGGCGGGTGTGCCGCAAAAAGCACTGCAGTTGTTGCCCGGCGATGGCGTCACGGTGGGTGCCGCCCTGACCGCGGATCCGCGCATCGATGGTGTGGCCTTCACAGGCTCAACCGAAACTGCGCGCCTGATCAACCGCTCCCTGGCGGCAAGGGATGCACCGCTGGCTGCCCTGATCGCTGAAACGGGTGGCCAAAACGCCATGCTGGTCGATAGTTCAGCGCTACCCGAACAGGTAGTCCAGGATACCATCGCCAGTGCATTTCACAGTGCCGGTCAGCGCTGTTCCGCACTGCGGGTCCTGTTCCTGCAAACGGATGTTGCTGATCGGATCATGGCATTGCTCGCAGGTGCGATGAAAGAACTGGTCATTGGTGATCCGCGTATGCTGTTTACCGATGTCGGGCCGGTCATTGATGAGGAGGCGCTGGCCGGACTTCAGGCGCATGTTGCGCGAATGGATCGGGAAGGCAGGCTGATCGCACGCGCGCCGATACCAGCCAACCACGCCGGGCACTTTTTTGCGCCATGCGCCTACGAGATCGATTCAATCACACGCCTGGAGCGCGAGGTGTTCGGCCCGGTATTGCACGTGATTCGCTATTCCGCCCGTGATTTGGACCAGGTCATTGAAGATATTAACAACACCAATTATGGTCTGACACTGGGTGTGCACAGCCGGATTGACCGCACCCAGGAGTATATTGTGGAAAGGGTGCGGGCTGGAAATTGCTACATAAACCGCAACATGATCGGGGCCGTGGTGGGTGTACAGCCGTTTGGCGGCGATCGATTGTCGGGAACTGGCCCCAAGACCGGTGGTCCACATTACATGTTCCGCTTCGCGACGGAACGGACATTGACTGTAAATACCGCCGCGGTCGGCGGTAATGCCAGTCTGCTGGACCTGGACAACTGAACGAGGATCTGTTTTGTATTTGCAATTTTTTGGATTGAATGAAGCGCCGTTTTCGATCACACCGGATCCGGCATTCGTTTATCTGAGTGCAGTCCACCGTGACGCACTGGCACACCTGCTATATGGCGTGGGGCAGGGCGGCGCAGGCGGCTTTGTTCAGCTGACCGGGGAAGTCGGGACCGGTAAGACCACCTTGTGCCGCTGCCTGCTGGAGCAGGTGCCGGAAGATACGCAGGTCGCTCTGATCCTGAACCCCCTGATGACGCCCCGGGAATTACTGGCAACCCTGTGCGAGGAACTGGGAATTGAAACAGCCGGGATTGCGGACAGCAACAAGGCCATGGTCGATTCACTGAATCACTACCTGCTGGCACAACATGCCGATGGGCAGCGTGTCGTGGTGGTGATTGATGAGGCTCAGAATCTCAGCCCGGAAGCGCTCGAGCAGGTGCGCCTGCTGACCAACCTGGAAACGGCTAAAGAGAAGTTGTTGCAGATGGTTCTGCTGGGCCAGCCGGAACTACGAGATTTGTTGCAAAGGCAAAGCCTGCGGCAATTATCACAGCGCGTCACGGCGCGATATCACCTGGTGCCGCTGGGGCCGGAAGAAACTCACGCCTATGTCAGACACCGCATGAATGTTGCGGGCGCCAGGCAAAATCCGTTCCGGCGCTCTGCCTTGCGTGCCCTGTACCAGCGCTCGACAGGCGTGCCGCGGCTGATCAATATCATCGCTGACCGGGCTCTGGCCGGTGCTTATACGAAAGAGTCCAGCACCATTGGAGCCCGCCTGGTTCACCAAGCGGCAAATGAAGTTCAGCCTAGCGAAACCCGGGTACGGAGCAGCCGGTCAGGCTGGGTACTCGCCACGGTTTCTGCCGCTGCACTGATAGTTGTGACAGTCGGAATTTGGGGGCCACCGCAAATTACCTGGGACAGTTTACTGCCGGCCTCAGGACCTGTCGCCGGACTCCAGCCTGAACAGCTTGAGAGGCCAGTTGAAAAGACAGCCATGCCGGCGCAGGATCCTGAACCGGAGCTTGTGGCTGCGCCAGTTGCGGATGCGGTAGGTGGTGTCCGGGAGGAAGAACGAACGTCAGCTGGATCGGTTGCAGTCGCCACCAGCCTGGACAAGTCCTGGCTGGATAGTCAGCACACCCAGGCATGGAAGGCCATGGCCGACTTGTGGCAGGACCGGGAAAGCGCCACTGATATTCAATCTGCCTGCGACGGTATCCAGGGCAGAGGTTATGCCTGCCTGCGCGATAATGGCAGTTGGGCGAGGGTACAGCAACTTGGGCTGCCCGTTCTGCTTGTGCTGCAGGGTGAAGACACGAGATACCTGCTGTTACGGGGGATGACAGCTGATGGCCTGCTGGTCGGTGGTGAAGGTTCTTCGGTCAAAGTGTCACGCGAAGCGCTCGAGAGCAGCTGGCTCGGCGAATTTGTCGTCCCCTGGCCACAGGCGCCCGACTGGCCCTTCCGATACAGCGCGGAGAACCGGGGGCAGCGGTGGATATCGTCATGGAGATGGCGACTCTCGCTGAACCCCCCTGGCGCGGTGCGGGTGTTTTCGACCAGAGTTTCGAATCCTGGCTGATGGCATTTCAGCGGCGCCATGGACTGAAATCAGATGGGATTGTCGGTCCCAATACCCTGCTGTACCTGATGGCGCCCACCATTTCCCAACCCCGGTTGATTATCGCTGCAGATGAGAGGTCCTGAGCATGTCGATTCTCCTGGATGCATTGAAAAAATCTGAATCACAACGGCAATTGGGCACAACGCCAGGTATTCATACAAGCGTCGAGCCTCCAACTGCCAACGGAACTTCCGGCCAGCAATGGCTTCCGCTGTCGATGCTTGCCCTCAGCGCCGTAGCCATCGCCTGGTTTGGCTGGCAGCAATACCGCGAGCCACCCGTGCAGCCGGAATCAACCCGGCAGCAGTTGTCATCTCCCCTTACTGAAGAAACCCGGGCACTGGCAAAAACAGACGCAGGCCCCGGGCAGATTCGTACACCAGTTGAGTCATTTCAGGCCGAGAGTAAGAGTCCGGATGGAGTCACCAAGCCCCTGGCCAGTAATGCGCAGGAGAGCGATGCGCGCAAGCAAAGCCTGAACCGTTCCTTCAGTGCCTACGAGGCGCAAGAGGAACCTGATCCTGGCGGGAAATTGCAGGAATCCCGGCTGGTGACTGTACAAACTCCCACAGAACCCGGTTCAGCCGATCCATCCCCGGCAGGAAATTCACAGGCAACAGTGACGACAAAAGCACCGCAAAAGCGAAGATCCAGGATGAAGCCGAATCAGTCGGAGCCAATCAGTTTCTGGCAGGTGCCGCAAGCTTTGCGTGATGGTTTACCCGAACTCAGAATCACTGTGCTGGTCTACGCGGAAGCGCCGGAAGACCGGTTTGTGCTGATCAACGGTCAGCGAATAGTTGAAAAAGAAGAACTGATATCCGGTGTTGTGCTGGATGAAATACGCCGTGACGGCGCCGTTTTTCTTTACAGGAATTACCGTTTCCTGGTAAAAGGCTGATTCATTGAACAACGGAATCGTCACGAACTGGTCGGAGAGCCAGCCCCAGCCGCCGTTCGCGACGATCAGCATTTGCCTGCTTTGCCTGTTTGCCCTGTTGCTCTATTCCGGTGTGAGCCCGGTGATGCAACAGGCCATGATCGATCTTGGCGGTGTACACCCTTCCACACTTGCAATGACACTTAAGCAACCCGTCGGCGAATGGTGGAACCTGTCTGCGCTGTCTGTGTTCACATCGATCTTCATTCATGCCAGTTGGCTGCACCTGCTCGGTAACCTCGTTTACCTTTGGGTTTTCGGCATGCCGGTTGAACAGCGCCTGGGTCCGTTCGGTTTATGCATGGTCTTCCTGTTGGGTGGCGCGCTGGCCAATGTGATGGTGGCGCTGCGTGTTGCGCAACTCGACACGCCGATCATTGGTGCAAGCGGGGCAATTTCTGCCGTTGTCGGGGCTTATCTCGGTCTTTTTCCCCGCCGCAGGATCGGGATGTTTCTGCCGCTCGGCCTTTACCTGCAATTTGCGCGCGTACCCGCTCTGCTGGTGATCGGGTCCTGGTTTACCCTGCAGTTGCTTTACACGGTATTTGGCCCCATTAATGCCGCTGTGGCCTGGTGGACACATGTGGCTGGATTCGCTTTGGGATTGAGCATTACCTTGTTGACCAAGGCATTGGCGCAAATCAAACGATAATTTATAATAACGACATGGCACAAAAACCACTTTTCAAGATCATTTTTCTTAACCACGGCAAGGTCTATGAGCTTTACAGCTATGGTGTTACCTC
>PVMK01145327.1_pt1 | contig 59575 bp, 53 predicted proteins | sample 1853481 | NCBI WGS metagenome assembly PVMK01 (sample SAMN08533507, study PRJNA380276) | Marine sediment metagenome, whole genome shotgun sequencing project.
TGGTTAATACGCCACCTCTGCAAGTCGCCGTACACGGACTATTCGACTACACCCAGCTTGAAGGCGCAGACAATCCGGCCTATTTAATCGACCAATCCGACGAAGTATTTATGACCGAAGCGATCGCCGATAAAGCCCTGGAACTCAACCACAACCCGGTCGCAATCTACGATTGGGTCAGAAACAACGTCGAATGGCTGCCGACCTGGGGTTCGATCCAAAATGCCGATTTAACCCTCTCAATGCCGAGAGGGTTAAATCCGCATTTTGGATCGAACCCCAAGTTGGCAGCCATTCGACATTGTTTCTCACCCAATTGTAGATAGCGACCGGGTTGTGGCTGAGTTCTAAGGCTTTATCGGCGATCGCTTCGGTCATAAATACTTCGTCGGATTCTTCGATTAAATAGGCCGGATTGTCTGCGCCTTCAAGCTGGGTGTAGTCGAATAGTCCGTGTACGGCGACTTGCAGAGGTGGCGTATTAACCAGTCCTGCCCGGGTGTATTGTGACGCCTTGATTTTCGGGAGGTTATCCGGATCAGCTTCCAGTGTCTGGCCTGGCAGGTGTTCCGGATCAAAGGGCTGCTGGCTGCGTTTGAATTGCTGGTCCTGCAAATAGGTGTTTAATGCCGCTATGGCTGCGTTTTGATCGGCATCGTTATCGGCGTCTTTCAATGCCTGGATGAGCGCTAAATATTCACTGTAACGTGTCTCGTAGGTTTCCACCGCTTCAAGATGTCGATCCATTATTTCGGGGGATAGGGCCTTGTCAATGAGCATGGCCTCAATCGCATCAAAGTCGGCCATGACATCTTCGTGGATGTCGGGGAGTAGTTGTGCCAGTTTCAGGGCTTGCTCGACATAATCTTTGGCTTCTTTTTTGACAATCAGCTTACCGGTTGCCAGGGCATGATCAATATCGGTCTTTAAGGCAAAGGTATCGGAGATGTATTTACTCTGGGACTTGTGGGCCTGGCTAATGTTTTCCTTGATCTGCTGCAGAGTATTTGCAAGCTGTGTGTCCGAAGCACTGTTGATGGTTTCAGTCTGGCGTTGGCTTCGCTGCTTTTTGTACTCTGCCTGAAAGGCCAGCACCGTGGGCGTCAGGATCAGCATGGTGAAGGCCACAACCACCGTCGAGGCGATGGCTTTGACAAACAGCGAGGCTTCCCGAAGGTGGGTGATCAGGGGTTTGGTATTCATGGGCGTCATGCCGTCTTTGCTGATCTTGAAGATGTCCGTATTCATAGCCGTCGCTCCGTGTTTCGTAGTGCCTGGTCAACCTGGTCAAATGTCCGAAGGGTCTCAGCAGTTGCCTGGAAAGGCGTGGCAATGTCTGTATCAGACGAATAGGCACCGTTAGGACCCTGGGTCGACACAAGCCAGTCTGTGCCGGTGTCGGCGTGTGCGGCCGAGAAAACAGTAATTGCCAGTAGAGCCCCTACCAGGCTTGAGCCTCGCCCATCCTTGGCCAATCTCCTTATCATCATAATTCTGTTCCTTAATCCGTTACTCAAATCCATTACTCAGGGCTATGTAATTCTTTCGCATCAGCCACAACTTTGGAGGCAAGAATCTCGTCTACCTGAAGTTTTAATTCTCAAAATCTGATCTCTGTCGCTTCGGCGTGCAGGCCCCCGATAAACTTTCAGTTGTAAAAATTAAATACTCACTCCTTGAGACCTCTGCACGGAAGGACTTGTATCAACCACATGAAAAGCCAACTGAATCCTACAATGGATATTTCAAACTTGGAATCAACTTCTTATTATGGCGTCATAACTATTTGGAATTTCTAACACATGCTGTGTCCGGCCCATGTTTGGCGAATTTCCCAATCAGCCCCTGGATCCGGTGTAAGCGCTTGCGGTGAAGTGGTAGCTGTGGTACTTAAAATAGAGAAAAATCTCCATCGAAATCTTGAGAATAATGAGCAACCCAAAAAACGCCGAAAACACCAAAAACAAAGACCAGGCGGTTGGCGCCAGCGATTTCGTCACTGAAGCCTACAACCTTGAAGACGAGGCGAGCATGAAACAGTTTTATACCCGGTGGGCCGAAGACTATGACAACCAGATGCTCAATGAACTGAGCTATGTTTCACACAGGAAAATCGCCGCTGCAATGGCTGCACATCTGGGGGATACTGGAGCCAGGATTCTTGATATCGGTTGCGGCACCGGGCTCACCGTTGTTGGCCTGGCAGAAGCCGGATATTCCAGCCTGTATGGCATTGACCTGTCCGAAGACATGGTGGAGGTTTCGAGAAGCCGCGGCATTTACCAATCCCTCAAGACGGGTGATGTCAACCAGCCCCTGGAATATGAAGACGGATATTTTGGTGGCGTAATTTCATCCGGAACATTTACCCATGGTCATGTCGGGCCTGAACCGCTGGTCGAAATCTGCCGGATTCTCCGGCCCGGCGGTATACTTGCCTGTACCGTACATATGGATTTGTGGAAAAGCATGTCCTTTGAACGGGCATTTACGGATCTTGAAAGCACCAATGTGCTGGAGTGCCTGAGCCTGGAAAAGGACAGCTACTATGAAAACACCGAACCGGAAGGCTGGTTCTGTGTATACAGGAAGCGCTGATCGGGCAGCAATTTTGATTCTTGTCAAACAAGGATAAATACCCTACCGCCGTGCAGCAATTTACTTGACGGGAATCTGTTGCTAGAATGTTGACCAAATAGTCAACTTTTTACATTTGCCCTGCGCCGTCAATGATTGAGTTTTTACTGAATGATGAGCAAATCCAGATAGATCCGCAGCACGCCGATCTCACTGTTCTCGAATTTCTGCGTGAGCACCGCCACCTTTTCGGGACCAAGGAAGGCTGCGCATCCGGAGACTGTGGTGCCTGCACTGCCGTTGTTGCTGAAAGATCGGAAAATGGCCTGGTCTACGGCAATTTCGATACCTGCATAACCTTTGTGGGCTCGATGCATGGCAAGCAGCTGATTACCGTGGAGCACCTCAAAAACCAGGGCCGGCTGCATGGCGTACAGCAGGCAATGGTGGACCATCATGGATCCCAGTGCGGGTTCTGCACCCCTGGATTTATCATGTCAATGTTTGCCCTCCAAAAAGATGCGCAAGCCGGAAAACCCGCATCAACACCACAGATAGATGAATACCTGGCGGGCAACCTGTGCCGCTGTACCGGTTACCGGCCAATCGTCGATGCGATGGCGCAAGCGCTTGCAAATCCTGCACCTGACCAGTTTGATGAGGGTGCGTCGAATACCATGGCTGCGCTTGAGAAACTATCCCATAGCGACAACGCCGGTACCGGGTCATTTTTTCTTCCCCGAACCACCTCGGAGCTGGCACAGCTTATTGCACAATTTCCTGATGCGAGGTTGCTCGGCGGCGGCACCGACCTGGCCCTGGAAGTGACCCAGCAGTTACGGAGCATCGGCAAGATCATCTATATCGGCAATGTGGTCGAAATGCGGCAAGTCGATGATTCCGGCAAACAACTGGAAATCGGTGCCGCGGTAACGTTGTCAGAACTCGATCTCCTGCTTGGAAAGCGATTTCCCGAGCTGTCTGCACTGCTGAAAAGGTTTGGTTCGAGGCAGGTTAGAAACCAGGGCACACTCGGCGGCAACATTGCCAATGCGTCACCCATTGGTGACCTGCCTCCTGTTTTTCTTGCCCTTGATGCCGATATATGCCTGCAAAGTATTGAGGGCAAACGTACCATCGATCTGGAATCATTTTTTGTCGACTACAGAAAGACAGCATTACAGGATAACGAGTTTGTACGCTCCATCTCGATTCCGGAATCGCAGCCGAACCAGCACCTGAAAATCTACAAAGTCAGCAAACGCATTGATGACGATATTTCGGCTGTCTGCCTGGCATGTTGTGTAACCATTGAAGGTGATATGGTTTCAAGGATTCGATTGGCCTTCGGCGGGATGTCGGCGATACCTGAAAGGGCGCTCGCCTGTGAACAGGCGATGCTGGGCAACCCGCTTGACTCGAGCACAATAAAAGCAGCCCAGCAGGCACTAAGGTCAGATTTCCAGCCTATTGACGATGTAAGGGCAAGTGCCGGTTACCGGATTGAGGCCGCCTGTAACCTGCTGGCGCGTATGCAGATAGAACTTACAAATTCCCAGGTGCTTACCCAGGTAACTGATTTCGGGCATCATTCATGAACCAGGAAAATCAGTCCGTCGGTCAGTCGCTGGCCCATGACAGCGCCCACAAGCATGTCAGCGGAGAAGCGGTGTATGTTGAGGACAACCCTCCTTTACTGGAGCAGTATTTTGCCTGTGTTGGTTCCAGCACCATTGCCCATGGGAAGTTAATAAACCTCGATCTTGAAGAAGTCAGGAAGGCTGCGGGAGTGGTAGACGTTATCACGGCTAAGGACATACCCGGAATCGTCGACATCGGCCCGGTGTTTCCGGGAGATCCCTTGCTGGTGGAAGAGACAATCGAATACCTGGGCCAACCGCTTTTTGCGGTAGCGGCCACGTCTCATACCCTGGCCAGGAAGGCTGTTGCCCTGGCTCGGGTTGAATTCGAAGCAGATGAGCCAATACTCGACCTGCAGCAGGCCATTGATGAACAATATTACGTCCGTCCGCCGCATTACATGAAGCGAGGTGATGTCGATGATGCGCTTGCACAGAGCGCAAACACCATTACTGCAACCATGACTGTGGGTGGACAGGAGCATTTTTACCTGGAAGGCCAGGCGTCCCTGGTGATACCCGGGGAAGACGGCAGCATGACCGTGCATACCTCAACCCAGAACCCAACCGAAACCCAGAAGCTGGTCGCCGAAGTGCTGGATATTCCGATGAACCACGTCGATGTGGTAACCCGGCGTATGGGCGGCGGATTTGGCGGCAAGGAAACCCATGCCGCCCCATGGTCCTGTATTGCCGCGGTTTTCGCCGCCAGGACCCAAAAGGCAGTGATGTGCCGGTTGTCACGCCGGGATGACATGGTGATGACGGGAAAACGACACGGTTTCCAGAATCGCTACGAAGTTGGTTTTTCCGACGAGGGTGAGATCCAGGCAATTCGCTACCAGCTGGCAGGACAGTGCGGCTATTCCCCGGACCTGTCTGATGCCATAGTTGATCGCGCCATGTTTCACTGCGACAACGCCTACTACCTGCCCAATGTCGAAATCGAAGGTCTGAGATGCAAAACCCATACTGTTTCGAATACCGCATTTCGAGGTTTTGGTGGCCCCCAGGGCATGATCGCAATGGAAGCTGCAATTGACCAGATTGCGTTCAAGCTCGGAATGGATCCGCTCGATGTGCGCAAGCAAAACTACTACAACACCACCGACCGCAATGTCACACCCTATCACCAGAAAATCGAGGCATTTAATGTTCCACGCATAGTCGACCAGCTGGAGAGCGAATGCGAGTATCGCAAGCGCCGGGAAGAGATCAGGAAATTCAACCTTGAAAACCCTGTCCTTAAAAAGGGCCTGGCACTCACCCCGGTCAAATTCGGTATTTCGTTTACCGTGTCCCACCTCAACCAGGCCGGCGCACTGGTACATGTATACAGCGACGGAAGCATCCACCTGAACCACGGCGGTACGGAAATGGGCCAGGGGCTTATGGTGAAAATTGCCCAGATTGTGGCCGAAGAATTCAAGGTCAATCCGGACCGGGTTATCATTTCAGCAACCCGCACCGACAAGGTTCCCAACACCTCGCCCACAGCGGCCTCATCCGGTACCGATATCAACGGCATGGCCGCACTCAATGCGGCTCGTACAATTCGACTGCGGATGGTGGAATTCCTGGCGGAAAAGCATGGCACTCCTGTCGAGAATATTGAATTCACGAACAACCAGGTCCGGGTCGGTGACGAGATGTTGCCATTTGAAGAGGTTGCCCGGGAGGCATGGATGGGGCGCATTTCACTGTCGGCCACCGGTTTTTATCGCACGCCGAAAATCTATTATGATCGAGAAACGGCTTCCGGCCATCCGTTCTTCTATTTCGCAAACGGCGCGGCCGCTTCGGAAGTGGTCATTGATACCCTGACCGGTGAATACAAGCTGCTGCGTACCGATATCATTCACGATGTGGGAAGCTCGATAAACCCGGCAGTGGATATTGGCCAGGTTGAAGGCGGATATATCCAGGGTGTGGGCTGGTTAACTTCCGAGGAGTTAAAATGGGGTCCGGACGGCAGATTGCTCAGCGATGGGGCCGCCACATACAAAATTCCGGCAATCAGCGATATGCCCGAAACCTTCAATGTAAAACTGCTTGAAAACCAGCCCAACGAAGAACCCACCGTATTTCGATCCAAAGCTGTGGGTGAACCTCCGCTGATGCTGGCGATTTCCGCGTGGTGCGCCATCAGAGATGCCATAGGTGCGGTCGCGGACTATCGCGTGTTCCCGCAACTGAACGCACCTGCAACACCAGAGGAAATTCTCAGGGTCGTTAACCTGACCAGAGAAGGATGATGAACTGGATCGAGGCTGTTTCCGAATTATCCCGGCAGGATCGCGGATTTGTCATTGTTACCATTCTTTCGGTACAGGGCTCTGCGCCGCGGCAAGCCGGCACCAAAATGGTCGTAGACGAAACAACCTGCCATGACTCCATTGGCGGTGGAAACCTTGAACACCAGGCCATCGCACGGTCACGTCAACTGCTTGATCAGGGCCGTGAAACTGCAATTCGGCAGGAATTCGTGCTCGGCAATGACCTGTCCCAGTGCTGCGGCGGAAAAGTTGAACTATTGTTTGAATGTTTGCCGGCAAGGTATTTCAACGTAGTGCTGTTTGGTGCCGGGCATGTCGGAAAACAGCTGGCGATAATCCTCGGCGAGCTGCCATGCCGGTTACGATGGATAGATTCGCGCCCCGAATTTGTAGATACCGTATACGAATCCGTCGATGCATCAAATACCACTATTGAGTTGATGAGCAATCCCTATGAGGCTGTTGAACAATGCCCGGCGGACAGCTACTACCTGGTGATAACCCATAGCCACGAAATGGATATGGAGCTGGTAGAGGCAATATTATCGAGAAACGATGCCCGGTTTTGTGGATTGATTGGTTCAAAATCAAAGGCTGCCAAGTTTCGCAGTCGTCTTGGAAGAAAGGGATTTAGTGATGCGGAAGTTTCCCTGCTTACCTGTCCCATCGGACTGGATCAGGTGCAGGGGAAACGACCCATGGAGGTCGCGGTATCAATTGCAGGCCAGTTAATCCAGATACACGGTGATGCATCTGCATGTGCCTCGCGGATAACCCGGGATGATACGGGCATGTATGATAATGTGGTGAAAATCGGCGAACCACTCTAGGACTACTAGGCGCTATAACCCTCAACCACCGAGGAGAGAATGGTGCGGATTCGGTCTGAATCGTTGTCTTCCACACACTCCTGCAATTCTGATAACTTGACCTGAATCTCTGCCCAGGGCAGGAATTTTTCATTGGCCATCATGATTCGGCTATGGGAAGTGGTGGAGACATTGTCGCCAATGAGCAATTCTTCATAGAGTTTTTCCCCCGGCCTCAGCCCGGAGAACTCGATTTCTATGTCTCCCTCGGGATCATTTTCATCCCTGAGTGACAAGCCGCTGAGGCGGATCATTTTTACTGCCAGATCATAAATTTTCACAGACGCGCCCATGTCGAGCACGAAAACCTCGCCCCCTTCTCCCATGCTGCCAGCCTGGATCACCAGCTGGGATGCCTCCGGGATGGTCATGAAGTAGCGTGTGACATCTTCATGGGTAACGGTCACAGGGCCACCTATATTGATCTGGTCGCGGAACAGCGGGATGACAGAGCCGGATGAATCAATGACATTGCCGAATCGCACCATTACGAACCGGGTATCACCGTGCGAGGGGTCGTTGTTCAGGGACTGGAGAATCAGTTCCGCGAACCGCTTGGTGGCACCCATCACGTTTGTCGGGCGTACCGCCTTGTCAGTGGAAACCAGGACGAAGCTGTCAACCTGGGCCTCGATGGCCGCCATCGCCACTGCATAGGTTCCGAGAACGTTGTTCTGTACGCCCATTGCCGGATTGCTCTCCACCAGGGGCACATGTTTGTAGGCGGCAGCATGGAAAATGGTATCCACTTCATGTTTTTTACACTGGTCAGTAATACGGCCACTATCATGGACCGAACCAAGCACCGACACGAACTCTATCTCACCCTTACCCACTTCGCGATCCAGGATATACAGGTTGAATTCGCTCTGCTCGTACAGCACCAGTTTTTTCGGATTGAGCATGGCGATCTGGCGGCATAGCTCTGCCCCGATGGAACCCCCGGCGCCGGTCACCATCACCACTCTGCCATCGATATTCCGTCGCATCAGCATTTCATCCGGCGGTACGGATTCCCTGCCGAGCAGGTCAGCGATATCGATCTGCCTGATATCCTGGACCTTGACCTTACCCGAAGCAATTGCCGCGATGTCAGGCAGGGTACGCACCGGCGTGGGCAACGGTTCAAGCATGGAAAGTATTTCTGTTCGCCGACCCCTGGACACCGAGGGCATGGCCAGCAGGATTTCAGAAGCGCCGGTTTTTGCCACAAGATCTGCAAGATTGTGGGAGGAATACACCCTTATCCCTTTCATGTACTGGTTATGCAGCAGGTTGGCATCGTCGATAAACCCAACCACTTCTGTTTCCCGGTGGGTTTCCAGGCCCGATGCCAGTTGCACACCCGCTTCGCCGGCACCGTAGATCAGGACTTTTTTGACCTTGGCGTTGTCACCACTTTCGTGCAGGGTGGTCAGGTATACATTGGTAAGCCACTGGGCAATGAAGCGCGAACCGCCAATAAAAATCAGGCATACCACCCAGTTAATCAGGATCACAGACCTCGGTACACCGAGGACGCCCGAAAACAGCACGACCATGGACCAGATCACGCAATACATTGTTACCGCACGAAGAACTGTCCATATGACATCCGATGCAAGGTAGCGGATGACTGCCCGGTACAGCCCGTTCCTGATGAATATGGGTATGGCAATCACCGGTGCTGCCAGCCCCAGCAGGATAAAACGATCATCAGCTAGCTCGAATGTATCGAGGCGCAGGAAATAGGACAACCACAATGCCAGCAGAATCAGGACTACATCAAGAACCAGGAATATTGCACTCTTGGTCCTCCTTGAGGAATTCAGCAGCAGGGTTATAGAACGGGCTATAGGCATAGTTGGTCAGGGAAAGCGTATTGATTATTATTTACACCGGGCTTGCAACCCCATAGAAAGGCGAATCGGTGTGGGCGCTATTATAAACTTGCAGCCCCCAGGCCCAGCATTACCATTCAGTTAGGAAACCTTTTCTCTCCCATGATCCAGGTTTCCCTGACTGCCCTGTCATCGCCAAGCATTTGCAGCACGAATAGCGTCTCCGTTATATCCTTCGCACGCTCCAGCCGAAACCGCACCAGAGGAGTCGCCCGGTAGTCAAGCACAACGAAATCCGCTTCCTTTCCAGGCTCGAAATTTCCAATATGGGATTGCAGGTCCAGGGCTCTGGCCCCGCCCAGTGTTGCCAGGTACAGGGAACGAAATGGCGACAGATTATAGTCCTGGAGTTGCTGCACCTTGTAAGCCTCATTAATCGTTCGCAGTAGTGAAAAAGAGTCCCCGCCGCCGACATCTGTTCCCAGGCCAACCCTGACATCGTGCTCGTCTGCAGCGGCAAGATTAAACAGCCCGCTGCCGATAAACAGGTTGGAAGTGGGGCAGAATGCGATGTTTGATTCAGTCTCCTTCATTCTTTTCCATTCACGGCCGGACAGATGAATCCCATGGGCAAAAACCGATCTCCTGCCGAGCAGGCCGTGCTGGTCATAGACGTCAAAGTAATCCTCGTGGTCGGGAAACAGTTTACTTACCCATCCGCACTCTTCGGGGTTTTCAGACAGGTGTGTATGCAGGTGAACACCTGGATTTTCCGCAAGTAGCCTTCCCGCCATTGTCAGTTGTTCGCTGCTGGAAGTGGGGGCAAAACGCGGCGTGACCGCATAGCCCAGGCGACCCTTGTCATGCCATTTACGGATAAGTGCCAGGCTTTGTTCATATCCGCTCCAGGGAGTGTCACACAGCTTTGCAGGCGCATTTCGATCCATCAGGACCTTGCCACAGATCATGCGTAAATTCCTGCCTCCTGCGGCCTCAAAAAATGCGTCCACCGACTGCGGATGCACAGTCCCGAATACCAGCGCCGTCGTCGTGCCGTTTGTCAGCAGCTGGTCAAGGAAAAATTCCGCATTATTGCGGGCTGTTTCTATATCGGAAAATTCGAGCTCTGCCGGAAAGGTATAGGTCTGCAACCAGTCGATGAGCTGGGTTCCGTAGCTGGCAATAATTCCACACTGGGGATAGTGAATATGGGTATCAACCATACCCGGAATAATCAGACCATTGCTGTGCTCGATCACGGTTGCGTGGTGCGGGATTTCGCCCTTTACCTGTTTGGCCGCACCACAGTGGGTAACATGCCCGTCCTCAACGATAATCATGCCATCGCGGAAATATTCCACCGCGGACTCGCCTTCCAGACGGGGGTCAGCAAGGCAGTGCAGAATCTCGCCACGGTGGACCGCTACGGGCATAAAACTATCCGGATTTGTGAACTCGCACAAGTATAGGACACCTCTATCAATTGATGAACGGAAATCTTGAGTTCAAAATACCCAATATCTGCGTTGCCCAGAAAGATAATGGCGGGCTACGCAATAGCTGGCTATTACGTGCCCGCATTATATGTACATGGGTCGCCTTGATCTTGAATATTTTGACTCTCAATCTTTCTCGCCCACAATTAATAGAGGTGTCCTATAGTAAATGAAACAATACGGTGGAAGATGTTTCTTGACCATCTGGTCAGAAAACGTAAAAATGACCGCGGTAATACGAGATACTGGACAATGACCCTGAATCAGCTGAACAACCTTGAAACTGCTGCAGCAACGGCATTCTTTTTGCAATGCTGCAGCGCACCACGGTGGGCAACAGCTATGGCTGGGCAACGCCCCTATCGGTTGCGCAGCGAAGTATTGCAGGCAGCAGCAGATACCTGGCAGGAAATGCAGTATGCCGATTTCATGGCGGCTTTTGATGGGCACCCAAAAATCGGTGACCCGGCCTCGTTGAAAGAAAAGTACCGCAACACACTTGCTACTGCTTCCAGCGAACAATCAGCGGTTGATGTTGCACCAGATCAAATTCTCGATGACCTGGCCGAGTACAACCAGATGTATGAAAAACGATTTGGCTACATATTTATCGTTTGTGCCACTGGAAAATCGGCACAGGAGATGCTTGCTATTATCAAGGCCCGGATAAACAATGATCCCGCTAGTGAACTTGAAATTGCTGCAGCAGAGCAGGCTAATATTTCTGGGATTCGGATTAACAACATGATCGAGCCGGATTGACAAAACTGAACAACAAAGTGAATTTACCAATGAGCCAGATTACAACCCATATCCTCGACACATCGCTTGGCAAGCCGGCGAAGGGTGTTCGGGTAACACTGAGTGGCAACAATGGCGGAAGCTGGAGCGAACTCGGTGCCGGTGAAACCGACTCCGACGGCAGGGTTAGTGACCTGCTTGAATCTGATAGTTCGCTTCCGCCTGGAGAGTACAGGCTTTGGTTTGATACTGGTTCGTATTACAAAGACCTTGGAATTGAAGCTTTTTATCCCTTTGTTGAAATTGCCTTTAATATTGCGGGAGACGGGCAGCACTATCATGTACCACTGCTACTCAACCCATTCGGATACTCGACTTACAGGGGCAGTTGATCCGGGACCGACCGCCCGCTGTATTGCCTCTCTACAATCTTGCTCATTCAGAGGTTCCCTAGATCGCCAGATGATAGAATAAAGCATGCACTCAATACTTATAATTGATGACGATGAGCGCCTTGCTGCCCCGCTGGGAGAATACTTCAGTCGTTATGGTCTCGATCTGCATGCAGCATTACATCCCCAACAAGGTCTTACACTGCTGGACAACCATCATTTCGATATGGTAATTCTCGATATAATGCTGCCGGACATGGATGGTTTCGAAGTCTGCCGCAAAATCAGAAAAACCAGCGAGATTCCGGTTCTGATGCTGACAGCACGGGGCGATGTGCAGGATCGGGTTGAAGGCCTCGAGCTTGGCGCCGATGACTACCTGGCCAAGCCCTTTGAGCCCAGGGAACTCGTTGCACGCATCCAGAATATTCTGAAGAGGACCGACCATTCAACGGCAGACGACCAGGCGCTGTCGTTTGAAAATCTCGAATTTGACCCTTCATTACAACGTATTTGCGTAAATGACAGGGAAGTAAAACTGACCAGCAACGAGTACCAGCTGCTGAAGCTGCTCATAAACCATGCCGGCCAGCCATTGAGTCGGGACGAAATCACCAGCAAACTGCGTGGTGCCAATGTTGAAATATTCTCCAGAGCAGTGGATATATCAATCAGCCGGCTAAGGCAAAAACTGAAGCCCACCAATTACATCAAGACGGTGTGGGGAGCAGGTTACCAGTTTATTGCTCCCGAGAGTTAGCAGTCCATGCTAACCCGTATTCAATACTCGCTTTCTGCCAAGCTTGTTGTTCTTTTCATCTGTGCGGGGGCTATTCTGCTGCTGCTGGTCGGCCTCATCGTGGGCAAGGGATTTTCCCAGCATTTTCGCTCCAGCACACAACCATTTATGATGCACTATGTCGAGTTGATGCAGCACCAGCTCGGATCTCCGCCGCAACTTGAAAAAGCACTCGGCATCACCAGTAACACCCCGGTAGATATCCATGTCTTTGGGCCGGACAGTGCCTGGACCACTGCACATCAGCAACTCGACCGGTCCGAGCTTGTTTCCGCTGGGGAGAATAGTGGAAACGTCCCGCAATCCCGATTCCAGCTAAGCCGAATCGGCGAACGCATCATCCTGCAAAGCAGGGACGGGGAATTTGAACTTTACTTTGAAATCGATGCCGGCGATGACCTGGTTGCAGGAACCGACTACAACCTGGTCATTTTCCTGTGCGTGCTTGGGGTGTTGATCCTGATGTATTACGCAACCCGGGCAATTTTTCTGCCCATACGGGACATTGAGCGGGGCGTCCGATTATTCGGCGAAGGAAACCTGGACCATAAAATCCCGAAGACCAGAAATGACCAGCTGGGTGACCTCACGGACAGTATCAATCGCATGGCGGATGATATATACAAAATGCTGGAGGCAAAACGGCAGTTCCTTCTTGGAATCAGCCATGAACTCAGGTCACCGCTTACCCGCTGTAAGGTGAACCTGGCACTTCTCGATGATTCACCTGCACGCAGTGAAGTGGATCGTGATATCCAGGCAATGGACGACCTGATCGAAGAACTACTTGAAAGTGAAAGACTTAATTCACCACACCGTGTCATCGATCCAAAAAGCCTGCGTGTCGATGAACTGGTGCAGCAGGTGATCGATACTGAATTCGACCAGCACCAGGTTACGACGCAGCTGGATAACATTACTGCCGAACTGGACCCCGCTCGAACCCGACTGCTGGTGCGTAACCTGATTCAGAATGCCATAAAGTACAGCGACAAAGACACCCCTCCTGCAGTAAATCTGGCAAAAACTGCGACAGGATTTGAGCTCGCTGTGCGCGACTATGGCAAGGGTATTTCAAGGGAGCATTTGCCGTTTCTGACGGAACCCTTCTACCGGGCAGATCCTTCCCGGCAGCGGCTGACGGGCGGGTACGGGCTGGGACTTTATCTGTGCCGAATGATCATGCAGGCTCACTCCGGGACCATCGATATACAAAGCACCCCAGGCAAGGGCACGAGGATAGCCTGCAGTTTTCCGCTCGCCGTCCCCGCGAAGCCTGTCCCCGGCTAGAACGGGGAGCGGGGATCTCGGAAAGCATGCAGCGTGTTTAAAAAGATCCCCGCTCTCGTCCCCGCGAAAGCGGAGATTTCATCCAGAGTTCCCGGAGCCCAATGAGTTCCCCGCTTCCGCGGGGACAGGCTTCACGGGGACAGCTCCACTTCGTATCCGGCGAATTTGCGTATATTGAGCACACCACAATCCAGTAACAGGTACTGGCCTTTTATGCCGTTTAGTACTCCGCTGATTTCCGGGGTCTTGTCGAAGTTCAGGCTGGTTACTTTTTCCGGGTAATGATTCACAGGATAGCTTAACTCAATGGGGTCATCGTCCAGTTCTTCCCAGTCCAGTCCGGGTGTTCAATTGTTTCAGCAACCCGAGTTCTTCGCTTGCGGTTTCGCGGATGGTATCTCGCAGGGCGACCATGTCCACCATGTCGGGTTCCCCTTTCAGGAGCTTGCGCCAGTCGGTGCGATCGCTGACCTGCTTCTTGATTGCGACTTCCAGCAAGCCCGAATGAAACCGGGTTTTCACCCGAAACACGGGAATTGCCTGCATGGCACCCTGGTCAATCCAGCGCGTGGGAATCTGGGTACCCCGGGTAATACCGACCTTGATGCCCGATGAATTGGCGAGGTAGACAATGTGATCCTGCATACAGTGACTCTCGCCCCAACCCGGGTCCCTGCAGGTTCCTGCCGGATAATGGCAGGTTTCCGGTTTCATAATACACATGTCACATTCGGCAAGGGACCTGAAACAGGGATAACAATAGCCCTGGGCGAAACTCTTTTTGGTCATGCGGCCACACGCTATACATGCAATATTGCCGGTATAGGTAAGACTCAGGGATTTTCCAATTCGATCCGATATGGGAAACAAATCCTCCCCCACGGGGATCTGGTAGGTAATCGGGCTGGTTGCCTGGGCCCGCATTTTTCGCAAATATCCTTGCATTTTTATCAGTAGTATATTTTGTGGGTTGGGCTACCTGCCACCCAACAATGAGCCCAGGATTCCCCGGATCACCTTGTTGCCAACCTGGGTTCCGATTGACCTGGCAAGGCTTTTCAGCAAGGCATCGGTGGGGCTGTCACTGCGGCTGCGGGAACTGCTGGCCTTCTTTCTCGCCTGCTCTTTCTCCTTTTCCGCTTTCTCTGCGGCTTCCTGCTCCGCTGCTCTTTTCAGCTTTTCCTCGGTCCTGGCCTTGAGCATCTCCTTTGCCGACTCGCGATTCAGGGTTTCGTCATATTTACTACCGACCGGTGACCGCTTGATCATCTCCTGTCGCTCTGCATCCGTGGCCGGTCCGATTCTCGACTGTGGCGGCCTCACCAGGATTCGCTCAACCGGGGTCGGCGCCCCGTTGGCGTCCAGTACCGAAACCAGAGCCTCGCCAGTTCCCAGCTCGGTGATCACCGCTTTGGTATCAATCTCAGGATTCTCGCGAAAATTCTCCGCGACAACGGAAACCGCTTTTCTTTCTTTCGGGGTAAATGCGCGTAATGCATGCTGAATCTTCATGCCCAGCTGACCCAGCACATCTTCCGGGATATCCATGGGGCTCTGGCTGACAAAATATACCCCGACCCCCTTGGACCTGATTAGCCGGACCACTTGCTCAATCTTTTTTATCAGTGCCTTGGGCGCATCGTCAAACAGCAGGTGTGCCTCATCAAAAAACATCACGAACTTCGGCTTTTCTGCGTCACCCGCTTCGGGCATGTTCTCGAATAATTCGGACATCAGCCACATCAGGAATGTCGCATAGAGCCTTGGCCCCCTTGAAATAATGGTTGTGACATCGAGCACACTGATTATTCCCCGTCCGGAGAAATCCAGCCGCATCATATCGGCGAGGTCCAGTACCGGCTCGCCGACGAAAACTTCCGCATCCTGCTCTTCGAGCACCAGCAACCCTCTCTGGATAGCACCGATACTGGACGAGGTAAAATTACCGAACTCGGATCGCAGCTCCTTGCTGTTATCCGACATCCATGAGAGTAATGACTGCAGGTCTTCCAGGTCATACAGCATAAAACCATTTTCATCGGCGATCTTGAACGCCGTATAAAGCACACCTGTCTGGGTATCGTTAAGACCCAGCAGGTTAGACAGCATAAGTGGTCCAAGCTCACCCACTGTTGCCCTGACCGGGTGTCCAAGTTTTCCGTAAAGATCCCAGAACATAACCGGGTTAGCCAGCATCTGGTAGTCGGTAATGGCGATGTTCTCGATGCGTTCATCGATTTTCGGGTGGGCAGTTGCTGCGCAGGCCAGGCCGGACACATCCCCCTTTACATCAGCCATAAACACCGGCACACCGATTTTCGAGAACTCCTCGGCCAGAATCTGCATGGTGACGGTTTTTCCGGTCCCGGTTGCACCAGCGATCATGCCGTGACGATTGGCCATGCTGGCATCCATACGCAATTGCTCGCCATCCCTGCCGCCGAGCAGCAATGTAACCGGTTCCTGTTTTTCTTCAGACATAGTGCGAACCTGTTGGTGTTCTTTTCGGGCCAGGGGACCTCTGTATATTACACCGCTTTGTACGGGTCACAACAGCGGTTCATCTCCAACCCTGCAATGATACAATATACTTAAAATACTGCACCTGGAATCAATCCATACAAAAATGAGCAAAGTCGACGCGATCACACCACATTATCGTTCACTTATAGAACTGCTCGGGGAAAACCCCGAACGCGACGGCCTCAAGAACACGCCGGGCAGGGCCGCGAGGGCCCTTGAGTATATGACCCAGGGATACCAGCAGAATCTGGAGGATGTGGTTAACGATGCCATATTTATATCTGATAACGACCAGATGGTGATTATCAAGGACATAGAAGTTTATTCGCTGTGTGAACATCATCTGCTACCGTTTGTAGGGAAATGCCATATCGCTTACCTGCCCGACGGGAAAGTAATCGGTTTATCAAAAATGGCGAGAATTGCTGACATGTATGCTCGCAGGCTGCAAATCCAGGAAAATCTCACCGAGCAAATTGCCCGGGCCATGCTGGAAGTAACCGGCGCCAGGGGGGTTGGCGTCATTGTTGAAGCCCAGCATTTCTGCATGATGATGCGCGGTGTCGAGAAACAGAATTCGATAATGAAAACCTCCATGATGCTCGGGACCTTCAGGACTGATCATCGTACCCGCACAGAGTTTCTAAACCTGGTCAGCAACTAGGGCCAGGGCGAATCCGCCTCTAGTGTAGTGTGAAACTGTTACTTGTAGACGGACTTAACCTGGTAAGGAGAATTTTCTCCGCAATCCCGGAAGCGCCAGCCGGATCTGTGCACCAGGACAACATCGACAAAATCGCTGACTCATGCAGCCATTCCCTGGCTCGCGCACTCGGTTTTCACCGGCCCAGTCACTGCATTGCTGTTTTCGAGCAACACGGCAGCACCTGGAGACACGAAGTTCTACCTCAGTACAAGAAAGACCGGTCACCCATGCCGGTGCTTTTGCAGGAGACCATGCCGACAATCCTGTCCAGGTTTCAGGAGTCAGGAGTGAAAAGCATGGAGCGGCCAGGTTATGAGGCGGATGACCTGATTGCCACTTTTGCCCGCGGGGTGTCGCAAAACAATGGCGACGTAGTCATCCTCACCACAGACCGAATCCAGTGCCAGTTACTGTCTCCCGAACATCCGTGTATACGACCATTTTCTCGGAACGGTTTCTCGATGAAGCCGCCATCCTTTGACAAGTTCGGGGTGGAACCCGGGCTGATTCCGGATGTTATGGCCCTGGCCGGCGACTCCAGCCTTTCTATCCAGGGGGTGAGATCAGTTGGCATTAAAACTGCTGCCAGGCTGGTAAACGAGTACGGCAGCCTCGCGGCCGTGTTCAAATCCATCGATTCGGTAAAGGGGTCAATTGCCAATCACCTGAATGAAGACCGCCACCAGGCTGAACTCGCCTACAAGCTGTTTTGCCTGAAATCGGATATCAGCCTGGGAGTGAACCTGAAAGATTTCAGGGTCGATCACACAACCTGAAAATGAAAGGCCTGCTCAGGTTCCTTCCGTGGTGGGTGATCATTGTTGTGCTGCTGCTTGGTGTTGCATGGTCTTACCGGGTTGATCTGGCCCGATTTGCAATCAGCAACGCCATTGATGCACAGCAGGTTGAAAACCTCAGTTTCACCATCGCAGAGATCAATTTTTCCAGCGTCGTGCTGCAAGACCTGTCCATGGATATCAGCACCGACAATGGCAGGATGGCACTGTCGGGAGAAATGATCTCCGCTGACTATCAGCTCGTGGGTCTATGGCAGGGAAGACTGCAAAGCGTGGTTGCAGACAAAGTGACTATCTCCATCCCGGCGTCATCGCCTGAAAACGCCATCCAGCAGGATATCCACAGCCTGGTTTCCGGGTTTACGGCATTACTGGGGGTAACCCTGCCAGCGGAATCCATGGAAATCCGCAGTCTGGTAGTGGAACTTGACGACCCGGTAATCTCATCGCTGTTTCCGCTATCGCTGTCAGTCCGGCCGCGGCCGCAAGGCGAGAAAATCAGGCTTGCCAACCGCCGCTGGAACCTGGATATCAGCAGGGACGCTGAAGGGATCGACGGGACGCTGTCCGCCCAGGGTGATCCGGAAATTGTGAATTTTTCGCTGTCGGTCACCCGCAATCCGTCGGGTCAGGGGCTTGGCGTCCATGGAAAATTGAAAGCCGGATTTTCCATACTCCAGCAAGCGCTTCACGAAATACAGTCCAGTGCACTCGACAATTTTAGCGGCGATGCAGAAATCGCCTTTACCGCACAACCCGTTGACGATCTGTGGCAAATCTCCGTTCGCGGAGCGCTGTCCGGATACCAGTCTGATTCCCTGGAACTCAGGGAAATGGAAATTGATACCACGCTGGTGATGCCGTCGCAAATATCGGCACAACCCCTAAAACTGGAGATTTCCTCACCTGGATTGCTGGCAGCAAAATACCTGCGCTCCGAAAAGTTCAATATCGACCAGCTCATCTGGCAACCCGAGGGTTCAGCCATGTTTAGCGACAGCCACATCGATATTTCGCTGTCACCGGCTTCGAGTCTGTCATTCGCGAATCTGGCTGCGGCCGGAATCGAGGCCGGCCAGGTTCACATTGTGAGCGACCTTGATATTTCCTATTCCCGGGATACGATCACCATTGACGTCGGCCCGGGTACCAGCCTCAGGGTGGATACCCTGGAAACTGATGCCTTCACCATTCAGGTACTGGATGCCACCCCTGATCTTGAAATTTCCTATTCCAGGGATTCGATCACCATTGATGTTGGACCAGGTACCAGCTTTAGGGCGAAAGCTATAGAAGCTGAGGGCGTCAATATGCCGGATCTGGATGTTATCCAGGAGGATGCCACGAATGTATCACTAGAGTTCAGTGACAGTGCTATGGACTGGACTGTCAGTGGTGGCAAATGGCGAATTCAGCATCCACGATTGAACCTGGACGGCATGGATTGCAAAGCAGAAAATCTATTGCTGGAGCCCCAAAGTTTCTCAGGTCCCCAGGGGCAGGCCACCCTGTATGCGAGCGAACCGGAATGCACTGCTTACGGGACCGACTACTCCTTCGATGAGGTCACCACGACCCTGAAGCTGGATAACCGGAATCTGTGGTTGAACGGACAATTCATTCATACCGCCCTGCCCCCGGAATTCAGCTTCGGTTTGAAACTCGATACAGATACCGGTTCGGGTAGTCTTTTCCTTTCCCACGACGAGCCTGTTGATCTCTCAATATATGCCGTCGAGCTCGAAGAAATTTTTTCCCTGGATTTCCCGGAACTGGAAATCAGCGAAGGAGAATTACTGGTGCAGCTGGACAGCCGGATTTATCCGTCCGGCCAATTTGACACTACCCTGGATATAAATCTGGCGGGAACTTCGGGAACGTTTCAGGGCATTTCATTTTCCGGGCTATCAGTTAACGGTTCGCTAACCTATCCGCCAGCCGCCGATTCCGGTTCAGCAAGGATTAATGTCCGGCAATTACAGTACGGTGCAGAAATTGAAAATATCGAAGCAGAGCTTTACCTGATCACGCCCAGTAATGACAACATTACGAATGACAACATCACTAGTGACAACATCACCAATGACGACGTCACCAATGATGATATCCTGGGCATCCATTTTCGAAGCCTTAAGGGTAAATTCCTTGGAAGCAACCTGCGAGCAGATCCGTTTGACTTTTACCCTGCCACGCTGGAAAGCGCCATGAAACTACATGTGGAGGGGCTGGATATCGCCAGGATCGTGGAACTGCAGCAGCTTCAAGGCCTTGAGATTTCCGGAGTACTGGATGGCATGTTGCCGGTTTTGATCAATGGGGGTGAAGTGAGTATAGAAGGGGGCAAATTTACTAACCAGCCCGAAGGAGGCATGATCAACTATGAAATTGATCCTTCGGTGCTGGAATCCATCTCTAATCCGCTCACAGACACGGTGATCAAGGCATTGACAGATTTTAGCTACACGGTCTTGACCGCAGATGTTGACTACCAGCCGGATGGGGAGCTGCAGGTCGATTTCCATATAGAGGGCAGCAGCCCCAACCTGGAAAATGGCAGGCCGGTTCACCTTAATATAAACAGCGAGCAAAATGTATTATCGTTGCTGGAAAGTTTAGAATACACCAGTAACCTCAACAAGGGCCTTGAAAGCACGCTTCGTAACAACCCACTTTTGCAGAGTGGAGATACCAGGACAGACGATGAAACCGATTGAGAACAGAATGAAACCCGTTTTACTGGGAACCCTATTGCTGGTTGCCTGGCTGGGTCAGTATGGATGCACACCAAAAATAGAGGTTATCGCACCTTCTGAACCCGTGACCATAAATCTCAATGTGAAAATCGAACATGAAATTCGGGTCAAGATCGAAAAGGATCTTGAAGAAGTATTTAGCGAAGACAGCAATTTGTTTTAATCGAGGTTTACCAATATGAAAAATCTGTTAATTACATTTTTTATCGCACTAACCCTGTTGGCCAGTAGTAGCTGGGCCCTGGATCTGAACTCAGCCAAGAGCAGCGGACTGGTCGGGGAAACACCAGGCGGATATCTTGAGGCAGTGAAGACTCCGAATGATGCCACCAAAAAACTGCTTAAATCCATTAACAAGAAACGCAAGGCTGAATACAAGAAAATTGCCCAGGAAAATGGCACTTCTCTGCAAGCCGTGGAAACGATGGCGGGCAAGAAAACCATGAGCATGACCAGCAAGGGCAATTTTATCAAGAAGAATGGCAAGTGGGTCAAGAAGTGAATTTTCCCTCGCTCGACCGTTTCAAACAGTTTCGAAGAAATAAACGGTCGGTCTAGCCCATTTTGAGCGAATCCATCTCGGTCTAAACCATCATGGACACCTGGGAAAAAGTCGTCATCGGGATTTTTGTGGTAGTCCTGCTGTTCTGGCTGCTACCGGGTACCCGCCAGATGATCGAGAATAGCAAGGATGCCCCGAAAGACTGGAAGGGATTGTTGATTCCGATCGCTGCGGTAGTACTATTTATCATGTTCCTTATCTCCACTTTGTGAATGGCGGGCGTGTGATCCACAGGATTGCAAGAGGCAGCGCGTTTATCCCTCTGCCAGATAACACAGGACCCCGCTAAACCGCTTTATCTTGCCACTCAGCCCTTGCATGGTAGTGGGCCTCGACAGGCACCCTGATCCGTATTGTGTGCCGGGTGATTCCCCAAAAGGGATTAAACAGATATCATCCGCAGCTGTGAATAAACGGGAGTACCTGGTACTCCAACAAGCTAGGTATAATGGGTTCAGAGCTATCTTGTTGGAGTACTAGTTGAGCGACAAAGGCAAACAGGCTGAGAATGTAACCATGTCGGGCGGCGGCCTGTATTCCCTGGCAACCAAAGGCGCCAAGGATGTGATCGATGTTGCCACGCCCCGGGTACTCGACGCGATTCGCGCAACCGGTATTACTGCTTCGCGTTTTATCTTTGCAGATATGGGCTGTGCTGATGCAGGGACTTCCCTGGATATGATACGCAATGTTCTGGACGAAATCGCAACTCTGGATCCGGATGCCCAGGTTTCGGTGATATATGCTGACCAGCCCGCCAATGACTTCAATGCCCTGGTCAGCATCATCCACGGGCGAACCCCGTTTGAATCGTGGCTGGGACAGTTCCCCAACGCCTATCCCCTGGTATCGGGTTCATCGTTTTACCTGCAGTGTGTGCCAGACGGCACGCTCGATTTCGTATTTTCCGCCACCGCGATGCACTGGTTGTCTGGATTGCCCTGCAATGTCACAAATCATGTGCATATGGTCGGCGCAACGGGAGCGGAATATGATGCCCTGTCCGACCAGGCAAAGCGGGACTGGCAGGAAATCCTGTTGTGCCGGTCCCGCGAACTGAAACCCGGCGGCAGGATGGTGCTGGTTAATTTCTGCCGCGATGACCAGGGGCGTTACCTCGGCAACACCGGCGGCATCAACATGTTTGATACTTTCAATGAGATATGGATTGAGTTGGTAAACGCCGGACGAATTTCCGAGCAAGAGTACCAATGCATGACCCTGCCCCAGTACTACCATACCGTCGAGCAATTTTCAGCGCCGCTGGTGAATACCGACAACCCGGTTTTCCTGGCCGGGCTGCGACTGGAAAGCATTGAAACAAGGGTGGTCCCCTGCCCGTTCGCCGAGCAGTTCAAAAAGGACGGCGACCGGGAAAAATTCGCTGATGGGTTGATTCCCACGGTTCGAAGCTGGAACCAGAGCATTTTCCGGGCGGGCCTGGATAAGGCAAGGAGCGAACAGGAAAAAGACCTTATCATTGAAGAATACTATAGCCACTACCATCAGCGCGTGATCAATGACCCGGCCGGCCATGGTATGGACTATGTGCATGCCTATATGACCATCTGCAGGCTGTAGAAAGAATTCAGTACCCATTGCCCTGCTTTACTGCAAGGGACAAATCGGTAATACTCACAGCCACAACAAGATTAGCGGGTTTTTACCAACGCGCATGATCGCAATTACTTTTTTATCGAGTGCGGATACTCAAACATGAAACGTCGTGATCTAATAAAAGGCGCAGCCGCTATCGCAACGGTTGCAGCCACCACATTAACAGGATGCAAGGATGACAAAGAAATCAAGAAAGCCATGGAGGAGGCCTCCAAGCTGAAAACCGAACTGGAACATGCCAACAACAAGATTTCCGAACTCGAAGACGCTTCCAAGGCGGCAGCTGAAGCTGCAGCAGCGGCCGCGGAAGCGCCTGCCATTGTAAAGGACAGGATCGAAATTGCTATCGTCTCAAGCTGGCCACGGGATTTCCCGGGCCTGGGTACCGGCGCCCAGCGATTCGCCCAGCGCCTCGGCGATATGAGCGATGGACGATTTGCCGTTGAGTATTTCGCCGCCGGTGAACGGGTCGGGGCTTTCGACTCCTTTGACGAAGTCGCTTCCGGCAACGCCCAGATTTACCATGCTGCCGACTATTACTGGAAAGGAAAACATCCAGGGTGGGCCTATTTCACCGCGGTGCCATTTGGTTTGACCTATACCGAAATGAATGCCTGGATCCGTTTTGGCGGCGGGCAGGATCTGTGGGATGAACTGGCCGGCGAATATGGTCTCAAGAACCTGATGTGCGGCAATACCGGCGTTCAGATGGGTGGATGGTTTCGCAAGGAAATGAATTCTGCCGATGATTTCAAGGGTTTGAAAATGCGTATTCCGGGCCTTGGCGGCGATGTGCTTGCCAAGCTTGGTGCGTCACCGATATCGCTCCCGGGCGGGCAGATTTATGAAAACCTGATCTCGGGCGCCATTGATGCAACCGAGTGGGTAGGTCCCTGGAATGATGAAGCCATGAAGTTTTACGAAGCGGCCAAGTATTACTACTACCCCGGCATGCACGAGCCTGGCCCCATGCTGGCAGCGGGATCAACAAGGATTTCTGGGAGCCTTGCTCCGACCAGGTCATGATTGAAGCCGCCGCTTCCATGGAGAACGATGTCATGATGGCGGAATTCAATGCCAACAACGGTACCTCGCTGGCCCGACTGCTGAGCGATCATGGCGTCCTGCTGAAAAAGTTCAGTGACGACATCTACGACTCGTTCGGGGAAGCCGCCGCAGAAGTGTTTGCGGAAACCGTCCAGCACAGTGAACTGGCAAGCCGCATCCACAGCAGCTTCGAAAAAGCCCGTGCGGATGTAGGCGGCTGGCAAAAAATCGCCGACCAGGAATACCTGAGACAGCGAAATCGTGTGCTAGGCGTTTAATTCACCTTTCTTTTTGGAAAAGAAAACGGAGCTTTCGGGCTCCGTTTTCTCGTCTGGCCGGCGAATTCCCCCGGTAATTTAATGCAAGTACCCGCCCTTCCCTCCGTTTCATTCAACCCTGAGGTTTTTCTGCGTGCCCTGGCGGCTTTGATGGTGGCGGCAATTTTTTTGTTTCTTGTGGACAACTTCCTGATTTACTGGATCGAGTTGCCGGGCCTCCGGAATTTCCTGGTTTACGCGGGGTGGATACCCACAGATAAGGGAGAGGTAACCCTGACCCATGCGCAGGCAGTTTCGGGATGGCTGCAGTTATCTGTGTATAGTGTCATTGTAGTTGGCATCGTCCTGGCTTGCCTGGTCTCGTTTTCAAGGAGTCTGCAGGCTGATGCCGATCTCTATTCACGCATCGCAGCATACATTGTCCGGGCCGCTTTCTGGTCCGTTTTGCTTGTGGGCCTGGTAGATATGCTGATTTCCTTCTTGCGGGTTGAAGGGCTTCTCAATGCCCTGGTTGGCGATCACTTTAGCACCCAACTGGGACGATCAATTTTTCGTGGAACGTATATTCACTTCCCGTTGATCGTGCTTGGATTCACCATTGCCATGTTCAACCGGTCACTGGGGTTTATCTGGCTTGCCCTGCTCATTGTTGCTGCTGAATTTCTCATCGTGCTGACCCGCTTTGTGTTTTCCTATGAACAGGTCTTTATGGGAGACCTGGTACGGTTCTGGTACGCTGGCTTGTTCCTGTTTGCCAGTGCCTATACCCTGCTTCACGACGGCCACGTCAGGGTAGATGTTCTCTATACCAATTTTAGCGAACGGGGTAAGGCCCTTACCAATATTATTGGATCTCTGCTGCTCGGACTGCCGCTGTGCTGGAATATCCTGATCCAGGGCATGTCGGGCAAGGGCAGCATAATAAACAGTCCGTTGCTGAGTTTCGAAATATCCCAGAGCGGATACGGCATGTATACGAAGTACCTGATGGCTGGCTATCTGGTAATTTTTTCCACCAGCATGGGGGTCCAGTTTATCGGGTTTATCCTGCAAAACATGGCCATTTTCCGTGCCCCAGCAGCACGCATGCCAGACGAATCAGGAAGCACTCCCGCCGGGTAAAAATATATGGAACTGGTATTTCTGGGCATCCTGGTGTTGTTAATGATCATCTCCCTTAGCTCGGGTTTCCCGGTGGCGTTCGCATTACCGGGCTCGGCGATTGGTGCGATTGGACTGGCAGCGATATGCGGATTCCTGTTTACCGGAGACCCGGGAGCCTATTTCGCCCAGGATGGTCCGGTACAGTGGCTTACCGCCGGAGTGACCAACTTCAGGAGTCTCTATTGGGAAGTGGAACGGGATACCCTGATTGCCATTCCGCTATTCGTCTTCATGGGCATCATGCTGCAGCGGTCGAAGATAGCGGAAGACCTGCTGGTGGCCATGGCACAGCTGTTTGGCCCCATCCCCGGCGGTCTGGGTGTTTCAGTTGTTTTTGTCGGTGCTTTGCTGGCTGCCACCACCGGCATCCTCGGGGCGACCGTCATTGCCATGGGACTGATATCGTTACCCGCAATGCTCCGAAACAATTATTCGAAGCCCCTCGCTAGCGGCATAATTTGCGCATCCGGGACGCTCGGCCAGATCATTCCGCCCTCTATCGTGCTCATTATACTGGCAGACCAGTTGGCAAATGCGGCGGATCAGGCCCGAACCATCCGGGCGGCCGAGTACAAGGAAGTCACGGGTGAATTTACGATGCCTGCAGAGCTCGACATCACCTCAGCCAGTGCCGGCGACATGTTCATGGGGGCCCTGATCCCGGGGCTGGTACTGGTAGGCCTTTACATGCTGTATATACTGGTTCGGGCGATACTACAGCCCGGAACTGCCCCCCCCGTGCCCTATGATGGCAAGTACGACCGCAAGTTTGTTATAAATGTCAGTATTGCACTGATTCCACCCCTTGCACTTATTTTCGCGGTTCTCGGATCAATCGTAACCGGTGTTGCCACCGTCAACCAGGCCGGCGCCATTGGTGCTGTGGGGGCCATGGTGATGGGAGGCTACCGGTTGGTAGACGGTGGCAGGCATCGATACACCCCCCTGGCAATCACCATTGTCTCATTGATCGGAATTTTCATCCTGCAGGGGATGTACGACCTCAATATCAAGCGCATCACAACCGAGCGAGACCTGTTTGGCGTCATTCTGGCGGGGATTGCCGTACTGGCCTGTGTCTCGGCGATTGTCTGGAGCGGATGGAGAACTTTCAGGATAGACAATACCCTGACCAGCGTCATGATTGATACGGCGAAAACCACGTCTATGGTGTTCATCATCCTCATCGGTGCGGCCATGCTGACGGCGGCATTCCGCGGATTTGGAGGAGAACACCTGGTCAGGGAATTCCTGACCAGTCTGCCGGGTGGATTCTGGACCCAGTTCGTGGTGGTGATGATGGTCATTTTCCTGCTCGGTTTTTTCCTCGACTTTATCGAGATTGCGGTTGTCGTGGTTCCTATCGTCGCCCCGATTCTGCTCGCAGATCCTTCTGCCAATGTCACTGCTGTATGGCTTGGCGTCATGATCGGGCTCAACATCCAGACCTCATTCCTGACACCCCCTTTCGGTTTTGCCCTATTTTACCTGCGAGGGGTCGCTCCGCCAGAAGTCAAAACCACCCATATCTACAAGGGGGTTGTGGCATTTATCGGGTTGCAACTTGTCGGCCTGACCATAGCGGGATACTTCCCCGGACTGGTTAATTACATGCCGAACAAAACCTATCTTACTTCCGAAAATGCCCCTCCCCCCGTCAACCCGAAACTCCAGTATTGTATTGAAGAACTGATTTTTCCAGAATATGAAGAACAGGTCAGTGAGATTCACAAAGGGGTGAGTCTTATACGTGGAACTGACCTTGGCGTTGTACCAGACCAGTACCGGACCCCTCTGCTGGAGAGCCTTTACCTGGTTGAAAATACCTTTAGCCTGGTCGAAAACGTGAACCAGTCCAGCGCGCAACTGGAGCGGTACATTGAAGACTATAAACCAGTGCAAACCATTGCCAGGCAACTCAAGAACCAGATGAAAAAGACTCAAGGTAAATTGAATATTGCCGCAAAGAAATTGAAACGCCTGGAAAGAAACTCAGGGGATGAAATCGAGATTGATGCGCTCAAAACGAGAATATATGAGCTTGAACTGGAACACCGGATTTTGCAGGATCAGCTTCCCGCAAACTGGGAGCAGGCACATGCACAATACCAGGAACTGGCCAGTGCCGACAAGGCGAATCGCACTGCATACAGGCGAAATGTCGATTCGGCTTATGAGCCGCTGCAGAAGCTGCTTGTGGTTATTGCCGAACAGGATAGCCTCGCGGAAATGGTCCCGTTAGTCGGTGAACTGGAAAAAACCCTCGACACTGACACAACACAATCCAGTTCTGAACTGGTCATGGAAAAAATTAAATCCGTTGAATCCCGGCTTTCCGATTTTGCCGGAATAACCGAAATCAAGTCAAAGCTGGCCAAGTCCCGACGTGCGTTAAAAGGTGATGAACCGGACTTTGCTGCGGCCAACGCGTTCCACAGGGAGGCCGTGTCAATGCTTGACACGGAGCTTGGCTGGAGAAAACTGGCACTGGATATACTGCAACCGCTGGATCACTACAATGAAACAATCAACCAAACAATCGGCATTCGCCTGCAGGACCGATTCACAATTTCCCGGGCAAAAGATATTGCTTCGTGCCTTTCAGTGCACAGGGACATTTCCCTGCATTTCTAGTTTAAGAGTCTCGTAGCGTTTTGGAACTCTACAGATCCACTGTTATCAGGAACCGTTACCCGGGTTTTATGAAAAGCAGCGAAAAGCGATCGGTGTTGCCGGTCACTGTTTTGCGGCCCACCTCATAACGCAGTTCATCGTCGGGCTTGAAGAATAAGTTCGACCAGTCCGTGAATACGAAACCGGCGGCTTGTACCTCCTTGATCACTTGCACCGGATCAGCACGACGACGGACCTCATTATGGCGAGCTTCCATGTGGCGCCGCGTGTGGTCGATAATACAGTATCTACCGCCTGGTTTGAGCGCAGCAAAAATCGCGGCGTTCAATTTCGTCGCGCCTTCGGTGTTGAAGTTGTGGTATTCGCGAATGTTCAGCGCCAAATCGGCCTTGATGTCGTTAAAGGCAATCTCGCCGACGTCGAAAATCTTTTCCTCACTATTCCAGCCGATATCCACGGGGTGCTTCTTGACCGCACTCATAATATCAAGAGCCAGCAGTGTATCCAGATTTTCCATCCATTTATCTTTGTATACTATGTAGAGCGCGCCTTTATCACGCAATACCGGGCCCAGTATTTCTGTGTACCAGCCGCTACCCGGACCAAACTCGATCACCGCCATGTCATCGCGCAGGCCACAGAACTCCATGGCTTTTACCGGACTGCGGTTTCCATCCCGATCGCGGTTTTCGTCGCTGCGATGATCCAAAGCCAGTGTCGCTTTGAGTTTTTCGAGGGTAGGGGATAATTCGGCCGCAACAGTCCAGCCGATGCCGCCGGAAATCAAAGTACAACCCATCAGCAGGAAACCCATTGCAAATTTACTTCTGAATAGTATTCCAGAAAATGACTGCATAATATCTTCCTCCTGCGGGGACACCAAAGAGTTACAAGTTATATGTAATTTAACAGAATAATCTGCTCATTAGAATCGAGCGGTACAATATATGAGTACACGGAGATCGGATTGATTTAAAAGTACCAGAACAAATTTCACTGCAATTCCAGAATTGAAAGGTCTAGTCCAGACCGCCAAATCTGAACATAGCTTGACATCTGGAATCACTTACCGGGCCTTGAGATGCGAGGTCCGTCTATAAGCCTTCGACCCAGCCTTCGCTGTTTTGTGACACTACAATCCTGTACCAGTCTTGCCGGGATGCGGTGACCTGATATTGCTGGCCGCGATTCACCCTGCCGATAACTTTTGCCTCGGAACCTGTTTGCGGCAAAATCCGGACCCTGACCCCATCGGCTGTAACCTTGCCGGAATCTCCTTCAACTTCCAGAAACTTGCTGTATATCCATGCTTCTGTACCTCCGCTCCAGGTCAACCGGCTGAATCCTGCTTTGCGCTCCTCGACCTTTACCCGCCGACCTTTGCTGACTATTCCGAGTATCGTTGATTGCTGTGAGTCTCCCGTATATACGGTAAACCAGCTTGTCAATTCCTGCAGCTCGTCCTCGGAACCCCTGTGTTGAATCGGTTGTGCTGGTTGCCCCGGTTGTTCTGAGATAACAATTTGCGCCCCGGGGTCGGCAATATCAGGTAATTCGGTTGACGCATATTCCTGCCCTGGGACGGATTCAGGCACTGTGTCTTCAACATCTGCCTCCCGAATCCATACCATGAAGTAACTCGGAGCCCTGACTTTTATCCAGCCCGCCTCCTGCTCAAGAACATCCAGTGACACCGTACTGTCAACAAGTCCAATTTTGAATAATTGCTGGCTGTCCCCGGGCTCAAGGTAGAGGTCGGCCTGAAGACTCACAACCTTCGCCTTGCCCTGTTCAATGTTCAACTGAACCGACGGGACCCAGGCGGGAAAGCCGGAATCGAGATGAACGCCAAGCCACCCCTCCTGGCGCTTTACCACCTCGACCCGGGTATCCCGGGACAGGATTGTTATCGGCTTTTGCTGGGCTACTGGTATCGCGTATATCCTCGCACCATCGTGCTTAATCCAGTAGTGCCCTATGCTGCCCTGCTCTTTGAGTTTAAAGATTGCGCCATACATTTCCGGCGCTCCTTCGGCACTTCCCTCGGTCAGCAGGTTGATCAGTTTCGCAGCACGCGGGTCTCCCGCCGCGGCAGCGCTTCGCAACCACTTTTCTCCCTCGATTCGGCTGAGGTTTGCCGCGAGATTACTGAAGGACAGATATCCGAGATTGTACCTGGCCTGCCGGGAACCCGATTTCGCTGCCAGTTTCAGCCAGGACACTGCCTGGTCAACATGGTCCACCTGATTCTCATTACGAATGTAAACCATACCGAGGTTAAATTGCGCATGCTCGTCCCCTGCATCGGCAGCCGCTTCCAGCCAGAACATAGACTCCCGCTGTTCCAGTTCACCGGGCCTGTCATGATAAATAACAGCAAGGTTGTACTGGGCCGTTACATCCCCGGCGTAAGCAGACAGGGTGTATATATCAATCGCCGCATCTACATTTCCCTGCTGGTATAACTCATAGGCTTTGCGGACTTCAGGATTGAATACAGTCACCATGGCCGCCGCCGGGTTTGCGACCAGGATTACAGCCCCACAAACGAAAAGCCTGCAATACCACTTTCGTAAAAATTTAAAGCCCATCAATTCGTTAACTTTGTTTGTAATGTAAATTTACTGGCACAGCGCCAGTTTTCATTAGTATAGCGCGATATTAATGGCGTAGAAAAAAAGAAACCGGGTCGAAGCCCGGTTTCCTGTGGTGCCGTTCAGGCCTGCTCAGTACCTGTAGTGCTCCGGTTTGTAGGGCCCTTCTACCGGCACATTGATATAGTCTGCCTGCTGTTTTGAAAGCTCGGTGAGATTCACACCTATCTTGTCGAGGTGTAGCCTGGCTACCTCTTCATCGAGGTGCTTGGGCAGCACAAATACATTGTTGTCGTATTTATCGTCACCCCGCCACAGCTCAATCTGGGCCAGGACCTGGTTGGTGAAGCTGTTTGACATCACGAAACTGGGATGGCCAGTGGCACAACCAAGATTCACCAGTCTGCCTTCGGCCAGCAGGGTAACCCGGTTGCCGTTAGGCAGGATAATCTGGTCCACCTGGGGTTTTATGTTTTCCCACTCATATTGCTTCATTGAAGCGATATCGATTTCGTTGTCGAAATGGCCAATATTGCAGACGATGGATTCATTTTTCATCTGCACCATATGGTCATGGGTGATTACATGGAAGTTTCCGGTTGTGGTGACAAAGATGTCCCCCTGGGAACACACATCATCCATGTTCATTACGCGATATCCTTCCATGGCCGCCTGCAGGGCACAGATCGGGTCAATTTCAGTGACCCAGACTGTGGCTCCCAGGCCCCGCAATGACTGCGCGCAGCCTTTGCCGACATCACCGTAACCCAGGACCACGGCTATCTTGCCGGCGATCATGACATCGGTGGCTCGTTTGATGCCGTCGACCAGGGATTCACGGCAGCCGTACAGGTTGTCAAACTTCGACTTGGTGACTGAGTCGTTAACGTTGATCGCAGGGAACGGTAGTTCACCTGCTTCCGCCATCTGGTACAGGCGATGCACGCCGGTGGTGGTTTCTTCGGTGACGCCCTGGATGTCAGCCAGGCGCCGGCTGTACCAGGTGTCATCTTCGCCGAGTTTCGACTTGATAGCGGCGTAAAGGGCAACTTCTTCCTCGCTGCTAGGATTATCCAGCACGGATATATCCTTTTCCGCCTTGGAACCGAGAATCAGCAGCAGCGTTGCATCGCCGCCATCATCAAGAATCATGTTCGGTCCGGCACCATCCGGCCAGTCCATGATCTTATGGCTAAAGGCCCAGTAGTCGTCGAGAGATTCGCCCTTGAAGGCAAATACCGGAATTCCCTGGTCAGCGATCGCCGCTGCGGCATGATCCTGGGTAGAGAAAATATTACAGGATGCCCAACGTACTTCCGCGCCCAGTGAGATCAGCGATTCGATTAGCACCGCAGTCTGGATGGTCATATGCAGTGAACCGGCAATGCGGGTACCTTTGAGCGGCTGCTCTTCGGCATATTTTTTGCGGATAGATACCAGCCCGGGCATTTCGGTTTCTGCAATACGGATTTCCTTGCGGCCCCATTCAGCCAGGCTGAGATCGGCGACATGGTAATCTGCTTCAATGTTTCGAGCGGTCTTCTTTTCTACGGTTTGTGTAGACATAAATTTTTCCTGATGAAAAAGGGTTAGTCGTAAGTGTTATAAACCAGCGGCTGCGCGCAACGCATCCGCCCTGTCAGTGTGTTCCCATGTAAATTCTGCTTCAGTGCGGCCGAAATGCCCATAGGCAGCAGAATTACGATAAATCGGTCGCAGCAGGTCGAGTGACTGCACTATGGCCTTGGGGCGCAGATCAAAGTGTTCACGGACCAGCGCTTCAATCTTGTCTTCGGCGATATTCCCGGTGCCAAATGTTTCAACCATGACAGATACCGGCTGGGCAACACCGATGGCATAGGCTACCTGCACTTCACACTTGTCTGCCAGGCCCGCAGCAACTACGTTCTTGGCAACATGGCGAGTCGCATAAGCAGCGGATCGATCGACCTTGGATGGATCCTTGCCGGAAAACGCACCACCACCATGATGGGCAGAGCCGCCATAGGTATCGACGATAATTTTCCGCCCGGTGAGGCCGCAGTCGCCCACCGGACCACCAATAACAAAACGTCCCGTCGGATTGACCAGGAACCGGGTGTCAGCGGTTATCATGTCAGCAGGCAGTACCGCCTTGATTATTTCTTCGATGACCGCTTCTGTCAGCTGGTCATGGGCGATATCAGGATCATGTTGTGTAGACAGCACCACGGTATCAACAAAGACCGGCTTGTCATCTTCATAGCGAACCGTTACCTGGGACTTGGCATCGGGGCGCAGCCAGGCCAGCTGGCCCGACTTGCGTACTTCAGCCTGTTTCGCCACAAGGCGGTGAGCATAGGTGATGGGGAATGGCATCAGCACATCTGTTTCGTTACAGGCATATCCAAACATCAGTCCCTGGTCGCCAGCACCCTGGTCGAGATCAATGCCTTCGCCCTCGTTGACACCCTGGGCAATATCCACCGACTGCTTGTCCAGCGATACCAGCACGGCACAGCTTTCATGATCAAAACCCATTTCCGAGGAGTTGTAACCGATTTCGCCGATGGTTCGTCGAACCACTTCCTGGTAATCGACATTGGCATCGGAAGTGATTTCCCCGGCAACAACTACCATACCGGTGGTAACCATGGTTTCACATGCCACCCGTGATGCGGGATCCTGGTCAAGCAACGAATCCAGCACCGCATCTGAAATCTGGTCGGCAACTTTATCCGGATGACCCTCGGACACGGATTCAGAGGTGAACAGGTGCGATTTAGACATTTGTGGGTAATCCTCTTTGTTTAATGAACATGCGCGCACTGGATTCCAGGCACCACGCAATTTTTGACGAAATTGTTCGGGCAATGTTCCCTTTGCCATATAAAGACATAAAGAATTCTTTATATGAGCGTAATAATACCACATTATGCGTCCCGTTTATAGCTGGTAGAGACACAAAGTTATCTCATGCGGCCAAATATCCCTGAGCTTTGGGGTAGAATACCGCGCCTTGCCCATACTCGAGCTGATTCCCCTGACGCCATGCCAGAAAACACCCGGAAACCCAGTGACACTGCACGAATCCTGACCGAGGCGCTTCCCTATATTCGCCAGTTCCAGGGCAAAACCATCGTTATTAAATATGGTGGTAATGCCATGGTGGACCAGGCCCTCAAGGACAGCTTTGCCCGTGACGTGATACTCATGAAACTGGTGGGAATGAACCCGGTTGTGGTGCATGGAGGCGGGCCCCAGATAAACGAAGTGCTGAAGAAGATTGGCAAGGAATCCACCTTTATAAACGGCATGCGGGTTACCGACAGCGAAACCATGGACGTGGTGGAAATGGTGCTTGGCGGACTGGTCAACAAGGAAATTGTCAGCCTCATCAACTCCCTGGGGGGCAAGGCGGTGGGGCTTACCGGCAAGGATGGTAACCTGATACGTGCCAGGAAACTCTATGTCAGCAAGGATGACCCCGTTCTGGAGCGGCCGGAAATCATCGACTACGGCCATGTCGGCGAAGTTGAGTCGGTGGACCCGAAAATTGTCCAGCTGCTGGAAACCCAGGCCTTTATTCCGGTCATTGCACCCATCGGCGTGGGCAGTGACGGACTGACTTACAACATCAATGCTGACCTGGTAGCAGGAAAAATTGCGATTACCCTGGAGGCAGAAAAACTCATGCTGCTCACTAATGCCCCGGGCGTTCTTGACCAGGACGGCAATTTGCTTGCGGAGTTGAAACTGGATCAAATTCCCGCACTAAAACAGGATGGCATCATTGCCGGCGGCATGATCCCCAAGGTAGAATGTGCTGTAGACGCCATTCATTCAGGGGTAAAGTCTGCGCTAATCATAGACGGGCGGGTTGAGCATGCGCTGCTGCTCGAACTGTTTACGGATACTGGTGTTGGCACCCAGATAGAAAAATAACGGAGATTCTGCACTCATCGCAGTTTATCGGGTATAGATGAAACTATTAATTTCCAGTGGGGTTTCAGGGAAGGATATTCGACCCTGATCGCAGATCAATAGGGAAAAATCTTCCTATTTCCACATCAGCGGAGCCAATGGGTATCGGAAAGTGCATACTCGCCCAGGCCGAAAACCGGAAAATATTGAATACCCGTAGTTGTGCCCTATCTTTAACAACAGGTTAACTCCAATTCATCTCAGAAACTAAAGACAGATACATACAATGGCTGAAGCACACAAAGAAACGGTAATCGATGTCCACCACTGGTCTGATACTCTGTTTACTATCAAGACCACACGCGATCCATCGCTGCGTTTCCGCAACGGCGAATTTGCCATGGTCGGAATCGAAGTGGACGGTAAGCCGTTGATGCGGGCCTACAGCATGGCAAGCTCCAACTACGAAGACTACCTGGAGTTCTACAGTATCAAGGTCCAGGACGGTCCGCTTACTTCGCGCCTGCAGCATATCCAGCCAGGCGATAAATTACTGGTCAGCAAAAAACCCACCGGCACCCTGCTGTGGGACCATCTCAGGCCTGGCAAGCATCTGTACCTGCTCAGCACCGGTACCGGGCTGGCACCTTTTCTGTCCGTTATCAAGGACCCGGATGTATACGAAAATTTCGAAAAGGTGATACTGGTTCATGGTTGCCGCTTCATCAACGAATTAACCTATCAGAAACTGATCACCCACGAACTCCATGACAATGAATTTTTTGGCGACAGCGTCAAGGACAAGCTGATCTATTACCCGGCGGTGACCCGGGAGCCCTACAAGAATTACGGTCGTATCACCAGGTTGCTGGAATCCGGCAGGCTGGTGGAAGATACCGGCATGCCAGCCCTAAATGTCGAAGATGACCGATTCATGCTGTGTGGTAGCCCGAGCATGCTGAAAAGCCTGGGGGGCATCCTGGACGGAATGGGCTTCGCGGAAACCCGCAAGTCGGATTATCGGGAATATGTCATTGAAAGAGCATTTGTTGAAAAGTAATATCGTGTAGACGGGTATACACTTGCAAAACATCCCCATTCGACACACATTTCAGTTAAATCGATAAATATGTCACCCGACCTGGCAAGCGCCCTTGCCGCCCATTCCGATGATTTCAGCTGGGAGTACAGCGATGGCGAGGAAGGCCGTGACGATGTGATTCGCTGGAAAACCTTTTGCGGTGGAAAAAACTCGACCACAAAAGGATTCTCGTTTGGTATCTTCGAAGTACCGCCCGACGCCGTGCTCGATGCCCATCATCACGCCGACACGGAAGCGTATTACATCGTCCGGGGCAGCGGCGACGTCCTGCTGGATAACAGGGTCGTGCAAGTGAGAGCCGGAAGTGTTCTGTATACTCCTGAAAACCTGGTCCACGGGGTACGCAATAGCGGCACGGAAACCCTCGAACTGCTATGGATATTCCCGGTAGATAGTTACTCAGAAGTTACTTATCACATGGAAAAAGAAAATAATTTCTAGAATCACACCATGCCAATGCACATAGCACAACTCAATATCGCAAAATGCCGGGCATCGCTGGATGATCCCCTGATGCAGGAATTTGTAGATAACCTGGATCCGATAAACGCCATCGCTGATGCCAGCCCGGGCTTTGTGTGGCGCCTCCAGGACGAAGGGGGAGACGCCACCAGCTTCCAGCTTTTTGATGACCCCCTGATCATAAGCAACCTGTCAGTTTGGGAATCCATCGATGCCCTGAAGGCTTTCATGTTCAAGACCCATCACCTCAAATTCCTGCAACGAAGGGGCGAATGGTTTGAAAAACTCGACCAACCCAGCCATGTGCTGTGGCCAATCGAACCGGGCCACATTCCGAGCCTGCGCGCCAATGGCGAGAGCGAATATGCCTTCAGTATACGCGCAAAAGCTTTCCACCAGACCTGACCCCATCGCTGAATGACCCCATCGCTGAATTGCCAGGGCCGCTGAATCTCCGCGTTATTGCTGCGCAGCGTGGTCAGCCAGCATGGTGGCCACGGCCCGTTCCAGCAGGACAAGTCCTTCGTCGATTTCTTCTGCGCTGATGTTCAGCGGCGGTGCCAGGCGCATGACATCCGCACCGGCTACCAGCACCAGCAACCCGGACTCTGTACAGGCTTTCAAAATCTCCCTGGCCTTACCGGCGTACTTTTCAACCAGCTCGCAGCCCAGCAACAGCCCGACCCCGCGTATCTCCCGGAAAACGGCGTGTTTTGCGTTTATCTTTTCCAGCCCCTTGACAAGCTGGGCGCTCCGGGCTTCGACGTTGCCAAGAATTTCAGGGGTATTGATCAGGTCCAGGACTGCGCAGGCGACCGCACAGGCCATGGGATTCCCGCCGAAAGTACTACCATGGGTTCCAACCACTAGGTGGCTGCCTATGTCTTCGGTAGTGAGCATCGCACTGACCGGAAACCCGCAACCGAGAGCCTTGGCGGTGGTCAGGATATCCGGAGTCACGCCCAGTTTCTGGTAGGTATAGAGGGCACCGGAACGGCCCACGCCGGTTTGTATTTCGTCAAGAATCATCAGGGCATTGTATTTGTCACAGCATTCCCGGACGGTTTGCACAAACTCGACGGTGGCCGGAATCACCCCGCCCTCACCCAGGCACGGTTCCATGATTACCGCACAGACTCTTTCCTGGTGCGTTTCAAACCAGTCCCTGACCGCAGCGCAGTCATTGAACCGGCAATGGGAAATACCTCCCGGTTTGGGGCCGAAACCGCTGCTGTAGGCAGGCTGCCCGCCGACGCTCACAGTAAACAGGGTACGGCCGTGAAATGCATTGTCGAAAGCGAGGATTTCATACTTGTCTTCAGAATATCTGTCAACGGCATATCGCCGTGCCAGCTTCAGTGCGGCCTCGTTAACTTCCGCACCCGAATTGGCCAGGAAAACCCGCTCGGCAAAAGTTGCAGCGCATAGCTTTCTTGCCAGTTCGAGCGCTGGCTGGTTGGTCAGCACATTGCTGACATGCCAGAACCTGTTTGCCTGCTCCACCAGCGCAGAAACCAGTACCGGATGTACATGTCCCATGGCAGACACCGCGATTCCACCGGCGAAGTCAAGGTACTCCTTACCGTTGGTGTCCCATAGACGCGAACCCTTTCCATGGGAGGGCAACATGTCCATGGGGGCATAGTTTGGCGTCATTACCTGTTCAAACAGGTCCCTGGTGACCAGGCTATCGGGATCGGCAGTTTTCGGGGGAGAATGTTGTGCGGTACTTATCATGATTGTGGCGGTGTCAAGGGTCAATAAGGGCTGGAATTTTACCTTTATCAGGGGCAGAATATCATGTTAATTTACCTTAGGAGGCTGTCGGGTTAAGGGTGAATCCGATAACCTCTCCGTATAAAACCAAAGAGAGATTGATTTAGAATGTCTGAAGAATTACCCGAACGCGAATCCATGGAAGTCGATGTTGTCATCATTGGGGCGGGGCCGGCTGGCCTGTCTGCTGCCTGCCGTCTCATGCAGCTCGCCCAGGAGCAGGAAAAGGAATTGACCGTAGTCGTACTGGAGAAGGGATCTGAAGTGGGAGCACATATTCTTTCTGGCGCGCTTTTTGAACCCCGGGCATTGAATGAACTTTTCCCGGACTGGAAGGATCGTGGCGCACCTCTCGATACTCCCGTGCAAAAGGATCGGGTGTTGATGTTCAGGAATGAGAGCAAGGCCATCAGCATGCCACTGTGGATGGTGCCCAGCCCCATGCACAATGACGGTAACTACATTATCAGTCTCGGCGAGCTATGCCGCTGGCTCGGTGAACAGGCGGAGTCGCTGGGAGTGGAAATTTTCCCCGGTTTTCCGGCATCAGAAGTGCTTTACCATGATGATGGCAGTATAAAAGGCGTTGCCACCGGGGAAATGGGACGCGGTTCTGACGGCGAAGCAAAAGCATCATACGAGCCCGGTATGGAACTGCATGCCCGGATAACCCTGTTCGCCGAAGGCTGCCGCGGCCACCTTGGCAAGCAGCTAATCGAGAGATTTGATCTCGACAATGGGGCGCAGACCCAGCACTACGGAATCGGCATCAAGGAATTGTGGAAAATCGACCCGGAAAAACACCAGCCCGGCCTCGTTGTTCATGGTGCAGGCTGGCCGCTATCGGAAAACGGTGCAACCGGTGGGTCATTTTTGTACCACCTCGGCGACAACCTGGTTTCCATGGGGCTGATCACCGATCTATCCTACGACAATCCCTACCTTAGCCCGTTTGATGAGCTGCAGCGTTTCAAGCACCATCCCGAAATAAAACAATACCTGCAAGGCGGCGAACGTATTGCCTATGGGGCCAGGGCCATTACCAAGGGTGGGCTCAATGCCCTGCCGAAAATGTGCCTGCCAAACGGACTGTTGATTGGCTGCGATGCGGGGACCCTGAATTTCTCAAAAATAAAAGGCTCACATACGGCGATGAAATCCGGTACGTTAGCCGCTGAATCCGTTTTTTCCGCACTCCATGGAGACGGAAAACTCGAGGATTACCAGGACAGTTTCGAATCATCCTGGCTGTTCCAGGAATTGCACCAGTCCCGGAATTTTGGTGCCGCACTGCACAAGTTCGGAACCTGGCTGGGCGGTGCATACAATTTTATCGACCAGAATATCTTTGCCGGAAAGCTGCCGTTTAAACTCACCGACCCCGTACCTGACCATGAAACCCTGAAACTGGCAGCGGATTCAAAAGTGATCGAGTATCCCAGGCCGGACGGAATCCTCAGCTTTGACAAGACTTCCTCGGTCTACCTGTCCAGCACCAATCACGAGGAAGACCAGCCGGTACACCTGCAACTGACTGAATCGAGCAAGGCTGTGGAATTCAATTTCAACCGTTTTTCCGGGCCCGAACAGCGATTTTGCCCGGCCGGGGTTTACGAGTTTGTCAATACCGACAGCAAACCTGAATTGCAGATCAATGCCCAGAATTGTGTTCACTGCAAAACCTGTGACATCAAGGATCCCGGCGAAAATATCACCTGGGTCACCCCGGAAGGCACTGGAGGACCAAATTACGCCAATATGTAAGCCGGAGTAAAATCCGATACACGGCGCACAAATTATCACCTGCTGGAATGCCAGTGAACTCACCAACCGTGGATTCAGCTAGTTCGCATCAAGCTGGCAATGAGCAAAATTCTGTCAACAATCTGTTAAGGAAAAAATGGATTCTCACGCTACCCTGTCTGTGTGCCAGCCTTTCCAGTATCAATCCTGTTATTCATCCGTTTCATCCACGTCCAGCTGCCCGGTCATTCGTCTTCGAATATGTGACCAGGAAATACCGACTGACAACACTCCACTCAACCCCAGCAACGTGAGCCAGGCTATTGCATCGCTGTTTCCCGAGCCAATCCAGCCCAAATCAATAATCAGCCATACCAGCAGGCCGAAAAATGTGCCCGCAAGCAATATGCCGAACATGCCCAGAGAGCGAAAGGTGGCGCGCAGAAAAATTGACCAACCGATGACAAGAACGATGCCAGTCAGACCCTTGATAAGGGTAAAACTCCCAATATCTCCAAACAGCGGACTTATTGCCCAGTAAAAATAGGAATAGGGATCCAACGGATTAAATGTCGCAAACACCAGCAAGATTGCTGCAACTAATCGCATCGCGAAATTATCTATAGAAAATTTGTTAGTTGCCACGTGATGTCCTCATAGTTCTCGGCCAGATTAACCGGCCAGCGGGTCAGGATGCGAAATTATAGGCATTCTGGAAAATTTTTATCCAGGGACTGTACTCCCCCCATCCCGGCGGATGCCAGGAATTGGCTACGCTGCGAAACACCCGTTCCGGGTGAGGCATCATGATAGTAAATCGGCCATCATCGTTTGTAAATCCCGTCAAACCGTCTGTAGAACCGTTGGGATTCAAAGGATAGCGTTCGGTAGGCTGTCCCTGGTTGTCAATGAAGCGCATGCATGCCTGGCTGCTTCCGGTAACAGCCCGCAAAGCATCGCTCGATTCAAATACCGCCCGGCCTTCTCCATGGGCTGTGGATACTGGCAGCCTTGACCCTTTCATTCCGTCAAACAGTATCGATTTATCCGAGCTGATCTCCACCATCACGAACCTTGCTTCATACTGTTCAGAGGTATTCCTCAGGAAACGCGGCCAGTGTGAAGCGCCCGGAATAATCTCTTTGATCGACGACAGCATCTGGCAGCCGTTGCAGACACCCACGGCAAAAGTATCGTCGCGACCAAAAAATATTTCGAACTTCTCTTTTATGGCTTCATTGTAAAGAATCGATTTACCCCACCCTTCGCCCGCACCAAGCACATCACCAAATGAAAAACCACCGCAGGCCGCGAAACCGCGGAAGTCATCAAGGTTTAACCCATCCACCAGGTCAGTTGTTGTCACATCCACTGCGTCAAATCCCACGGCGTGGAACGCAGCCGCCATTTCCAGCTGACCGTTAACGCCCTGTTCCCGCAGTATCGCGATTTTTGGCCTCACGACTGCGATGTTCGCTCCTTCAAATATGGTTCTGGATGTTTGCTGGTCGTGTTCGAAGGTCAAATCACAGAACATTCCTTGGTCCTGGTTATCCGAAATTCGCAGGTACTCCTGGTCTGCACAGGCCGGATTATCTCGCACTCTCTGCATCTGCCAGGTGGTACTGGACCAGGCCTGGTGACACCATCGCCTGCTTGTGGACAAAATCTCCCGACCGCCCTGTCGGATCACAATCTGGTTATCACGGTCCGGAGACCCGAGGTGATACAGTAATTTTTCAATTTGGAATTGGTTTGCCAGTTCATGAACTTTTTCGCGGTGCTCCCGGCCTACCTGGATCACGGCACCAAGCTCTTCATTGAACAGCACAGAGAGCGGGTCACCCATGGACGGATCGAGTTCGATTGACAGCCCGCAACGTGAAGCAAATGCCATTTCGCACAATGTAGCCGCCAGGCCGCCATCGGAGCGATCATGGTAGGCCAGCGCCAGTCCCAGTGAGTTGAGTTCCTGGATAAACGAGAACAACCCTTTCAAATATTGCGGATAATCCAGGTCTGCCGGTTCATCTCCGATCTGGTTGTATACCTGGGCCAGGGCACTGCCGCCGAGCCGGTTCTGCCCCGCACCCAGATCGATGAGCCACAGGTCCGTTTCCTGGTCCAGCTTATCCAACACAGGCAACAGGGTGTCGCGAATATCAACCACCGGGGTGAATCCGCTGATAATCAGCGATAACGGGGATACGTTGCGATTTTCCCTGCCATCCTCATCATTCCATACTGATCGCATCGACATTGAATCCTTCCCCACCGGAATGCAAATTCCAAGCCTGGGACAAATATCCAAAGCGACGGATTCTACCGTTGCATAAAGATCTGCATCCTGGCCGTCTTCTCCTGCGGCCACCATCCAGTTCGCCGAGAGGGCGATATTGCCTATATCGGAAATCCGGGCTGCAGCCAGGTTGGTAATGGCTTCTCCAATGGCCATCCTGCCGCTGGCCGGTGCATCAATAACCGCAATCGGGGTTCGCTCCCCTAGCGCAAACGCCTCCCCGGTGTTGCTTCGATAGCCTGATGCGGTTACGCCAACGTCGGCTACAGGCACCTGCCACGGGCCCACCATCTGGTCCCGTGAAATCAGTCCGGTTACGCTGCGGTCACCTATAGTCACAAGGAAAGTCTTGTCACCCACGGTGGGAAAGGACAGGACGCGCTCCAGGGCATCGGTGACTGTAACTCCGCTAAAATCCAGCGGGGCTGTCTTTCTTTCCAGCTTGTCCGCTTGCCTGGACATTTTCGGCGGCAGTCCAAACAACAGGTCCATGGGCAGATCAATGGGCTGTTGTGTCCCTTCTTCAATACTGAAGTAATCGTCATTGAGCTTGAGCCGCTGTTCGGACACGGCCTCCCCTACAATGGCATAGAGGCATCTTTCCCGGGCACACAGTTGTTCAAAATCCTGCAGCCGATCTGCCGCTAATGCCAGCACATAACGTTCCTGGGATTCATTGCACCATATTTGCATGGGAGACATGGATAGTTCATCGTTGAGAACCTTGCGCAGTTCAAAATTTCCGCCGCTATCCGAATCGTGAACCAGCTCTGGCAGTGCATTGCAGAGTCCGCCGGCACCCACATCGTGGATCGAGATAATCGGATTGTGCTCACCCATGGCACAGCATGCATCAATCACTTCCTGGCAGCGTCGCTGCATTTCCGGGTTTCCCCGTTGCACCGAGGCGAAGTCCAGGGACTCCGAACTGCTTCCGGAAGCAACGCTGGAAGCCGCCCCTCCGCCCAGGCCAATCAGCATGGTCGGTCCGCCAAGTACGACAATCGGGGTGCCAGCGGGGATCTTCTGCTTGTCTACATGTGCCGGGCGTATATTACCCAGCCCCCCAGCAAGCATGATCGGCTTGTGGTATCCGTATCGGTGACAGGGTTCGCCGTTGTCGTGTTCAAAAGTTCGAAAATAACCGGCAATATTGGGTCGGCCAAACTCATTGTTGAATGCAGCCGCACCCACCGGCCCTTCAGTCATAATCTGCAACGGGCTGGCTATCCGGTCGGGGCGATTTTGTGCTAATTCCCAGGGTTGCGGGGAATCCGGCAGCCTCAGGTGGGATACAGAATATCCAACCAGGCCGGCCTTCGGCTTTCCGCCCCGGCCGGTTGCACCCTCATCACGGATTTCCCCTCCCGAACCAGTGGAGGCCCCTTGAAATGGAGAAATTGCGGTTGGGTGATTGTGGGTTTCCACCTTGGCAGTAAAATGAACCAGTTCCTCGGTATACTGGTAACTTCGGTCCTCCATGGTCGGTGCGAGACGTTGCGATGCACTGCCAAACAGTACCGCCGAATTGTCCGAATAGGCAGACAGGGTGCTTGATGGGTTTTCACTGTGGGTGTGGCGAATCATGGAAAACAGCGACGCATCGCGCTTAACCCCGTCAATTGTCCAGTCCGCATTGAATATCTTGTGCCGGCAATGTTCCGAGTTTACCTGGGCAAACATCATCAGCTCTACATCGGTTGGATTCCGGCCAAGGGCAAGAAACTGCTGTAACAGGTACAGTTGTTCCTGCCTGCTTAGTGCAAAACCATAATCTTCGTTGGCAGCGGCCAGGGCTTTCGGTCCACCATGCAGGAGATCCACCGTTTCGAAGGGCGCGGGCTCGGCAACGCGGAACAGCGATTGTGCCTGCTGCTGCGACTCCAGCACCGATTCTGTCATCGGATCGTAAACAACACCCCTGATCGGGTCATTACTTTCGAGCACGAAAGATTCACTGTCACCTGTGAATGTCCAGCTAACCCCTCGTTCTATACGCTGTACCGATGTGAGGCCGCACAGGTGCAGTATGTCGGTCGCCTTGGTTGACCAGGGAGAAATGGTGCCGATTCGCGGGACCACAATGCGATTAATTGCATTGCCCGGCTCATCTGCACCTGACCCGTCGGATTCGACCTGGTCAGCAAGGCCGAGCAGCGCGGCTATCTTTTCATTCTGGTCCGAATCCGGATGCTGTTCGGTACTGAGGAAGAATACAAAGCGCGCGTTGACATCCCGGCAACCTCTCAGCCGGTCCTCGAGCGTGCTCAGGATCTTGCTCTTTCGGAACCCTGACAGCGCAGGGCCACCGGGAATAGTGATCATATTCTCAGTGTGTTTTCCTGACTCAAATGTGTGTGTAGTGTATTAAACCTAGATCGCGCCTGCCGTGCTCATCGCCTGTCGCAGCGCATCATGATGCTGGTCCGAAAACACGGTCAAAGGCAACCTGATTCCCTGCTTGATATATCCCATTTCGCTCAACGCCCACTTGGCTGGAATCGGGTTTGATTCGAAAAACAGCGCATCATGGAGCGGATCAAGCCGGGAATTGATTTCCCCGGCGGTTTCGAAATCTCCGTCAATTGCAGCTACGCACATCTGGTGCATGAGGCCGGGCGCAACATTGGCAGTAACGGAAATACATCCGTCACCGCCGGCACGGATAAGTTCCAGCGCGGTATCATCATTTCCGGAGTAAACAGCGAATCCAGAACCGCATCGTTGCTTGAAATCCGGGACCCGGGGAATATCTGACGTAGCATCTTTGATGCCCACAATATTTTCGATTTCAGCACACCTGACAACGGTGTCATTTTCCATATCGAGGGCAGTACGGCTGGGCACATTGTAGAGTATCTGCGGTATATCCACCGACTCGGCGATAAACCTGAAATGCTGGTACAGCCCGTTCTGGGTGGGTTTGTTATAGTAGGGGACAACCAGCAGGCAGGCATGGACGCCAAGAGCTGCTGCCCGGGAGGTGAGTTCAACGGCTTCACTGGTGGAATTACCGCCGGTACCTGCGATAACGGGAATTCGTCCGCCAACGTACTCCATTGTCCTGGCGATGACATTAATCTGTTCATCTATGGTCAGGGTCGCAGATTCTCCCGTAGTGCCAACCGAAACAATGCCATCGGTGCCATTTTCTATATGAAATTCCACCAGGCCTTGCAGGCCGGTGTAGTCAATACTACCATCCAGTTCCATGGGGGTAATGATTGCAACCAGGCTGCCTTTCAGCATATTCCGTCACCCGCCAGGTGGTTATTTTAGGGACTTCGAATGGTACACCAATTGCTCCGGGAATTCAGTCTATTTGCCCGCAGCAAGCGGAAATTTACTGGCTCACCGCTGCCGGCAGCGGGAGGAAATCCTGGCCGGACCCGGAGCAGCAGAATCATGGTTAACAAGCCGGGATAACTGGGTTACCATCGGACTCTTCATGACACCTGGTTAACCATGCCCATTCCGAACAAACCCAGAATAGGACTGATACTTTGCGACGACGTCGATGAGTCAGCCCGGCAACAATATGGGACCTATGCCCAGATGTTCCAGGACAGCCTCGATCCGAACGAAGAAAATTTCGACCTGGTCCCGATTCGCTGCTTCGAAGGTGAAACGCTGCCCGATCCAGGGGATTTTGATGGTTATGTGATTAGCGGCTCCCGCTACAGCGTCTACGAAGACAGGCAATGGATCAGCGATTTACTCGAATTCGTACGCCAGTGCTGGACCCGAGAGGTACGCGTAGTCGGGATCTGTTTTGGCCACCAGGTCATCGCCCATGCCCTCGGTGGCAAAACCGAGAAGGCCGATGTGGGCTGGGGTTTCGGCATACAAACTGCAAAAATCACCCACAGGCAGGACTGGATGACCGATACTGATACCCTCAACGGCGCCCTCTATAACCTGATTGTCATACACCAGGACCAGGTAGTGGAGATGCCGCCCCAATTTCTCACCATAGCGGAAAATGATTTTTGCCCGAACAGCATGATCGTTGCCGATGGGAAAATGCTCGGCATCCAGGGCCACCCTGAATTTTCCAAGGAGTTCTGCCGATTCCGCGCCGACTACCGCAGGGACATCATAGGACCAGAGGTTTATGAAACAACGGTGAGCTCACTGGCGGAATTGGAATCCCATGCGCCAACTGTTTTGAAGTGGGTCACCAATTTCCTGCAACAGCCTGCAGAAACCCGTTAGCCCCGACCCCGATAACCCGGCACACCCTGGTCCGGCACCCAGACCCCCGGAGGGATTTCACCATCCTGGTAGAAAACGTCAATAGGCATCCCGCCGCGGGGATACCAGTAGCCGCCGATTCGCAACCATATGGTTTCAAGCTCGCTCACCAGTCGTTTTCCGATTCCCACGGTACAGGCCTCGTGAAAGTCGCCATGATTCCTGAAGCTGCTGAGATAGAGCTTGAGCGACTTGCTTTCAACCAGCCACTCTCCGGGCACATAGTCAATGACCAGATGGGCAAAATCCGGCTGTCCTGTGACAGGACACAAAGAGGTAAATTCAGGCGCAGTAAAACGAACCAGGTAATGCTCCGAGGGATGCGGATTGGCAACCTTTTCGATAATGGCCTGGTCCGGTGATTCCGGTATGGCGGTCTTTGCACCGAGCTGGGTCAGGTCAGGAGTGGTTTTTTCGGTCATTTCATATGGGTAATAAGTACTGGGGAAGTCTGTATGACAATTGTGCTGGACTCAATCCGGCAGTTTCGCTATAACCAGTTGCAGGAACTAGTGGAGAAAGAGCATGATTGTAAAACAAATCTGGACTGGAAATGCCTATCGCAATTTCAATTACCTCATCGCCTGTCCGGAAACCGGGGAAGCACTGGCTATCGACCCCCTGGATCACAAAAAATGCCTCGACCAGGCACGGTCCGAAGGCTGGGAAATCACCCAGATTGTAAACACCCATGAACACGGCGACCATACTGGCGGAAATCGCCAGGTGATGGAGGCCACAGGGGCAAAAGTCCTGGCCCACCATGGTGCCGGTGCTGCCATTCCCGAGATGACCGTGGGCCTGTCAGCCGGCGACATCATCAAGGTCGGGAAGACGGTGGAACTCGAGGCCCTGGATACCCCCGGCCACACCATGAGCCATGTCTGCCTGTTGTCGAGAACAGAAACCCCGGGGCTGTTTTCCGGTGATACACTTTTTAACGCAGGCGCTGGCAACTGCCACAACGGCGGTCACCCCAACGAGCTGTATGACACTTTCGTTAACCAGCTCGCACAACTCACCGATAATACGATGGTCTATCCCGGTCACGACTACCTGCACAATAACCTGCAGTTTACCCTTGACCGTGAGCCAGGCAACACTGCAGCCCGAGACGCTGCTGGATAACACCTTCGACCAGGATCCGGCTGAGGCGCTGGTAACCACCCTGGCCCAGGAGAAGGAAGTCAATACCTTCTTCCGGCTCCAAAATCCCGAGGTTATCGAACAGTTACGGTTAAACTTTCCGGAACTTGGCGCAGATCTGGATGCGAAAACGGTTTTCATTAAATTGCGTGAATTGAGGAACAGCTGGTAGCTAGTGTAGTGTCCTAAACTAGATACACCAATCAGAACCGCCCAAATATTCCAAGACAAGGCGTAGCCTGCAGCCAGGGGTTGTTCCCCTGGCAAAGGCTGCAACGCGGTATTGGGATATTTGGGCGGTTCCCTTCGGGCGAGACAATATGCGGCCATCTACTTTGTTGCGTATCTTATGAAGGGAACAACCATTCATGGCGAAACGCGTCGCGTATCTGACCGCATCTTGACTCGCTGATTAGTGCATCTAGTTTAGGACACTACACCAGGAGTCAGCGCAGCAGAAAATAACCCTACTGCGAAAGCGCCACAGCGGTCCATTTTTCCGTTCTTTTTCGTTACGTAGACCTACTATGTGCCTCAAAAGAACGAAAAACTGGCCTCACCGTGCCACATTCTCGCTAGGTCTATTTCTACCGCGCAGACTCCGATTGATCATTGTGGCCATATCCGGTCATGCTGCTCGATCTGCTGCAAAGTCCTGACCAGGTACTCAACGAATCGAAGCTCTTCGCTGTTGTTGCCCTGGGGATCAGAAGCGGTAATGCCCTCGGGTGTAATAAGATAGTGTTTGGGACCTGCCGAGGCGAGGGATTTTTTCTGGTGTGACTGCGCGCTGTCGAAAATAGAGTTCCCCACAAACGGGTTGGGTCCGTTGCCTAGATTGAAAAAATGCGCCATTGACGGGGCAAAATCTATGGATGACGCAAAGTTTGCGTCAAAGCTTGCCGGCAGTTTACGGCCAGGATCGTGAATCACCAGGGGAATCCGGTCGACAAAGTAAGGCTGGTATCCCTGTTCTTCGCTGACAACCTGCCTGAAATCCCGGTCCGGGTAATGGGCATGATCTGATGTAAACACCACAACGGTATTTTCATACAGGGTTGAATTGCGTAGATAGTCCCAGAATCGGCCAAATGCGTAATCGAAATTGTGGATCGAATCGAGTATGTAGTTTTGCTTCAACGGATACGACTTGCCATCTTTTCTGATCCTCTGAAATGCATGAGTTTCAAGACTGTACAGGGTGAGAAAAAACGGAGCGCCGGGGTCGCCGCTGGCTCGGTCTTTTTCCCTGTCTTTCAACAGCCCGACCAGGCCGCGCATGAGCTGGTTGTCAGATAGCGAGTCCCGGCGCAATGGCTCCTCGCCAAGATAACGCTCAACCATATCTTCTGCCGTATAAATCCGGTCAAAATTCAGTTCCGCCATCATCTCGTCGACGAAACCGAAATCCCTGCGATGAGTATCAAGGAAAATGGTTTCGTATCCGGCGTTATTGAGCAGGTCGCTGAGGCAAAAATAGTTGATCTGTTTGAGTTCATCGTAGTGGGTGTCCCAACCGCCGTGACCACCGAATGCCGGAAAAAATGAACACAACTGGCCCTGCAGCCCCCGGTAGGTCGCATAGGTGTGGTTGTAATAATTTTTCACCACCATGGATTGGCTCGCGAATTGCGCCAGGTTTGGTGTCAATTCAGGTTCAAAATCATTATAAATATTGAGCGTCCTGGCAGACATGCCTTCTGCGAAAAAGACGATGACATTTGGCGGTGTTTCATTTTGCCTCTCCCCGAATGGCAATGGCGTACTGTAGATACGGTCCCTGACCAGGGGGAACCTGCGATCAGGTTGAATACGTATTCCATGTTCCCTGGCGCGGTCAATATCGTCTTGGGTCAGCGGCGGTATCGCATCGCTCTTCTCCCTGAACAGCACCTTGTAGAAGGACTCCATGGGTGACTTGTGTGCAATGCGATTCGATTTGCTCGCATAATAGCTGTCCCTGGCGGCAGCAATTTCCCCGGGAAGCCATCTGTCACCCTGGTGAATTGCCACCGCCGCTGCCAGTGCACCGAGCACAATGGCTGTTGCAACTTTGCCATTGTTCGGCTGGTAACAGAATTTTTCCAGGAGTACCACGAATACCATCACCAGGAGCACCACCCCGGCGACACCCAGCATTGAGCCCGGATTGATCATCAGGCTGATGTGATTGATGTTATCCACCGCCAGGAATGTCACAAACTCCCCGCCGATGTATATCGACAGCAATTGCAGGATAGAGGTTATGAAGAACAGCGTACACCAGGCATAACAGAGCACCCTGCCCGCCAGCCCGAAGCCCATCAGCAACATTCCCACCAGCAACACCAGCAGGAAGTCGAGCACGAACCGGTCAAAGAAAAATACGCTGGCCAGTACACTGGTCGAATCCAACCCCGGTAGCAGGGCATCAACCTGGCTGGCAACTCCCAGGATGATGAGCAGGGTAAATCCGCAAAGAAGCAGCAGCAGGCCAGTGGGTCTTGAAATCACGGCACCTACTGGACCCTCAGTTTACCCAGACAATCCATGATTCCAGCAACAATGACAATGGGTCGCACGCCTAGGGAGCCGCTGATTAAAACTGGGCGAATCAAGTTGAAATTCAAAATGATCAAGTTCAAGGCGCGAAACGCACGTAATAGCAGGGCTATTGCGAAGTTTTGCAACACAGGAATTGATTGTTTTGAAATCAAATTGATCGTTCATGTTTTATTCAGAGGTTCCCTAGTTGCCGCCGGTGGAGCCGAATCCCCCTTCCGCCCTGCTGGAAAGGTTGAAATCATCGACAACGTTGAACTCGGCCTGGACCACTGGCACAAACATCATCTGGGCGATACGGTCTCCGGGGCTGATAGTGAACTGGGTGGAACTCCGATTCCAGCAGGATACAAACAGCTGTCCCTGGTAGTCAGAATCAATCAGTCCGGTCAAATTTCCAAGGACGATGCCATGTTTGTGCCCCATCCCGGATCGCGGAATTAACACTGCAGCGAGCTCCGGGTCTCCAATATGGATCGCAACACCGGTGGAAACCAGTTCAGTCTGGCCAGGGGCCAATACCATGGGGGCATCTATGCATGCCCGCAGGTCAAGCCCGGCGGATCCGGATGTCGCGTAGTGGGGCAAGCCGAATTCAGACTGGATTCTGGGATCAAGTATTTTAAGGTCGATTTTCTTTTTCATTAATTGTCAGTATTGTGAGGAAGCCCAGGCTCTCGCCACTGTCAGGCTGCGCCTAAGAAGGGGTTATTGAGTTGAGAGATACAGCGGGTGCACGGATTCGAGAATTTCTGCCGACAACCCGTACTTGTCACTGCGATCAAAAGACATGCTTCCGTCTTTATGGATCAATGTTACTGCGTTGGTGTCATTGCCAAAAGCACTATCATCGCCGGAAACATCATTAGCAATTATCACGTCCAGTTTCTTGGCTTCCAGCTTGGCCTGCGCATTGGCCAGCAGCTGCTCGGTCTCCGCGGCGAAGCCGATAGTAAATGGGCCATTTTCAATGGCAGCAACCTGGGCAAGAATATCCGGATTCCTGACCAGTTCAATGGTCATTGATTCATCTTTCTTTTTAATTTTCTGTGCGGCGGCCCGGGCCGGTCGGTAGTCAGCAACCGCAGCTACAGCAATAAAAATATCGGCCCCTGAAATCTCGGCCATTACCGCATCGAGCATCTGCCGGGTAGAACGAACATGGATGCAACTGACTCCGTGCGGAGGCGCGAGACTGACCGGGCCGCTTACCAGGGTGACATCTGCGCCATAATCCAGGGCGGCCTGGGCCATGGCGTATCCCATCTTGCCGGAACTGTGATTGGTTATACCCCTGACCGGATCAATGGCCTCCCAGGTAGGCCCAGCTGTGATCAACAAGCGGGTGCCGGCATACAGCCTCGGCATGCCGTCTCCCAGCAGTTGCTCGGCTATCTGGACCGGTTCTGTCATTCGGCCCGGGCCCACTTCGCCGCAGGCCTGGTCGCCGTCACCGGGGCCGATTATCCGGATACCACGATCGACTAGGGTTTGAAGGTTTTCCTGGGTTGCCCGGTTTTGCCACATCTGCTGGTTCATCGCAGGCGCCAGTATCAGTTCGGCGCCTGATGCGACTACCAGGGTAGACAACAGGTCATCTGCCCGGCCTGACGCTACTTTTGCCATGAAGTTGGCGGTGGCCGGTGCCACCACGATCATTTCGGCCCAGCGCGCCAGCTCTATATGCCCCATACCGGACTCTGCATCCGTATCCAGCAGGTGCTGGTATACCGGGTGACCACTGACCGCCTGCAGGGTCAGGGGGGTAATAAATTCCGTTGCCGCGACGGTCATGACCACACGCACATCAGCGCCGCGCTCCATCAGGCGGCGTACCAGGTCGGGAGACTTGTATGCAGCGATACCGCCGGTCACACCAACCAGTATGCGACGGTTTTTCCGGACTGAATCTGTTGTTGAGGTTGCCCCTGTCATGATGTAGAGTTTAACGCAATTCAGGGAGGACGATCATGGCTATCACGCACATGGCAATACCGCAATGGCCGGCATCGGAAAGGCCCAGGGAAAAGCTGCTGAGACAGGGAGCGCAGAGCCTTTCGGATGCCGAATTACTGGCAATTTTCATCGGATCCGGAACCCGCTCGAGAACTGCTGTGGATGTCGGCCGGGAGCTGCTTGACCGCTTTGGCGGAATCAGGAACATCCTCAACGCCAACCACGATCTTTTGTGCCAGTGCAGCGGCCTCGGGTCGGCAAGGTACGCCCTGTTCCAGGCTTCAAAAGAACTCGGAAAACGTTACCACGGTGAAAAGCTGCTGCGCCAGGGAACCCTGAGCAGCCCGCGGCAGGTATCAGACTACCTGATCCGGCAACTGCGGGACCGCCAACGGGAAGTTTTCGTGGTGATTTACCTGGATAATCGGCACCGCATCATACAGTACGAAGAACTGTTTACCGGCACCCTCAGCGGGGCTTCGGTTCATCCCCGCGAAGTCGTAAAAAAAGTGCTGTTACATAATGCCGCGGCGGTTATTATCGCGCATAATCACCCGTCCGGAATCGCCGAACCAAGCCACAGCGACACCCTGATCACCTGGTCATTGGCGATGGCGACTATGTGTCCCTGAGCGATCGGGGGCTTATGTAAAAAACCTAGGGAACCTCTGAACAGGTCTGGGCGAATCAAGTTATGATTCAAAATATTCAAGATCAAGGCAAAAATTCGTAGCAATAGCGGGGCTATTCCGAGAATTTTTAACGCAGATATTGACTATTTTGGACTTAAATTGATCGGTCATGACTTGTTCAGAGGTTCCCAATCAAGAGAAAGCAGGATATGAAATCCAGAGATAGGCGTGAAGGTATAACACTGGTTCACACCGGCAACGGCAAGGGAAAGTCTTCAAGCGCATTTGGCGTCGTGTTCCGTGCTGCCGGTTGGGGAATGAATGTATGCGTCATCCAGTACATCAAGGGCAAATGGAAAACCGGGGAGCACCAGGCTTCGAAAAAATTTGATAACATCGAATGGCATGCCATGGGCGACGGATTTACCTGGGACACAAACAACCCGGAGCAGGACATCGAAACCAGCCGCGAAATCTGGGAATTCAGCAAAGAAAAAATTCTCTCGGAAAAGTATGACCTGGTATTGCTGGATGAAATCAACTACTGCTGCGGATTCGGCTGGATCAGCGGACAGGAAATTGCCGACTTTGTCAAAAATGAAAAACCTTCCTGGCTGCACCTGATCATGACCGGAAGGGATGCCGCACCCGAAGTCATCGAAGTCGCCGATACGGTGACCGAAATGACCAAGGTTAAGCACGCTTTTGACGGTGGAATCAAGGCTGCCCAGGGGGTGGAATTTTAGCGGCACCCGGGTTTCTGGGCCATCCAAAACAGGTTAATTTGAACGAAATACAGGGATATCAGACTATTCGCTGTTAAACTCTGTCGTAATCAGGAAACTCGAATTCGAGCAATCAAAATAAACTCGATACCCCGCGAAATTGTGAGTCACCGGGTCTCGGAAAATGAACCGTTATTCCATCTTCAGCCTGGCGCGAAATGCGCTCAATTATCACCAGGACTGGCAAAAAGCATGGCGCAGTCCTGCGCCGAAAAAAGAATACGATGTAGTCATCGTTGGCGGCGGCGGGCATGGCCTGGCGACGGCTTACTACCTGGCGAAGGAATGCGGAATCAGCAATGTCGCCGTGGTGGAAAAAGGCTGGCTCGGGGGTGGCAACACCGGCAGAAACACCACCATTGTCAGGTCCAATTACCTCTGGGATGAGTCTGCGTGCATCTACGAACATGCCATGAAACTGTGGGAAGGTCTGAGCACCGACCTTAACTACAATGTCATGTTTTCGCAGCGGGGATTGCTCCACCTGGCCCATAGCGTCCACGACATGCAGGAAATCGGGCGCCGCGGCAACGCCATTCACCTCAACAATATCGACTCGGAATTCCTCACCCCGGCCCAGGTCAAGGAGGTGGTGCCGTTTATCAATATCAACTGCCGCTATCCGGTTATGGGTGCGCTACTGCAACGTCGCGGCGGCACTGCCCGCCATGATGCTGTGGCCTGGGGATATGCCCGCGCCGCAGATGACCTCGGCGTCGATATTCTCCAGAATTGTGAAGTAACCGGCTTCAGGATTGAGAACAACACGGTGACCGGGGTGGAAACCAGCCGCGGCACCATTGGCGCCAGGAAAGTCGGCTGCGTGGTCTCGGGTCATTGCAGCGTGCTCGCCGAAATGGCCGGTTTCCGGCTGCCTATCGAGTCGTTTCCGCTCCAGGCACTGGTATCGGAGCCCATCAAGCCGATCCTCGGCTGCGTGGTCATGTCCGGCAGCATCCACGCCTATATCAGCCAGTCCGACAAGGGTGAACTGGTAATTGGCGCCGGCTCGGATGCCTATAATTCCTATACCCAGCGGGGCGGCTTCGACGTGATCGAGGAAACTGTGGGTCCGGTGATCGAGCTCTACCCGATATTTTCGCGCATGAAAATGCTGAGGCAATGGGGTGGTACTGTCGACGTCACCATTGACCGTTCGCCGATCATTTCCAGGACCCCTGTCACCAACCTGTTTTTCAACTGCGGCTGGGGCACCGGAGGCTTCAAGGCGACCCCAGGCTCCGGCAACGTGTTTGCCCATTCCATTGCCCGCGGAGAGATGCATGCCATCGCCGAACCCTTCTCCATTGACCGCTTCAACACCGGCGCCCTCATCGATGAAGGTGCGGCGGCAGCGGTGGCGCACTGATGTTTATTATCGAATGCCCGTGGTGCGGCAAGCACGACCAGACCGAGTTCAGCTGTCATGGCGAAGCGCATATTGTGCGGCCACAAACACCTGCCGCGCTGTCCGATGAAGAATGGGGAGACTATGTTTTCTTTCGCAGCAATCCCCGGGGGCTGCACTATGAACGGTGGGTCCACACCCACGGCTGCCGACGCTGGTTCAACGCCGTGCGCAGTACTGTAACAGATCATATCTATGCCACCTACAAGCCCGGCGAGCCAAGGCCGGAGGTAGACGAATGAGCGGGCAAGTTAACCGGCTCGCTGGAGATGGGCGGCTGGATCGTTCGCGGCCAATCCGTTTCTGGTACGATGACAGGGCCTACGAAGGTTACACCGGCGATACCCTGGCATCAGCATTGCTGGCCAATGGCGTGCACCTGGTCGGACGCAGCTTCAAATACCATCGTCCACGGGGAATCTATACCGCAGGATCTGAGGAGCCCAACGCCCTGGTGCAACTGGAAAGCGGAGCCTGCACCGAACCGAACCGCCGGGCCACCGAAGTCGAACTCTACCAGGGCCTGCGCGCCACTTCGCAAAACTGCTGGCCGTCGGTGAAATTCGATATCGGCGCCATCAATTCCTGGGTATCGCGGATCCTGCCGGCGGGGTTTTACTATAAAACTTTCATGTGGCCGGCGTCGCTGTGGCTGACCTACGAAAAATTCATCCGCCGGGCCGCAGGCCTCGGTAAATCACCCACCGGACCGGATCCGGATTTTTACGACAAAACCTACGCCCATTGCGATGTGCTGGTAATCGGTGGCGGCCCGGCCGGAATCCAGGCGGCCCGGGCTGCTGGTCTCACCGGTGCCCGGGTCATGCTGCTTGAAGAGCAAAGCGAATTTGGCGGATCACTGCTTGGAGAACCTGCGGATATTACCGATGGCGAGTCCTCTGCCGCGATGGCCGCAATGAAATGGGTTGATGCCCGGATCAGCGAACTCGCGGCAATGCCGCAAGTCACCCTGCTTACAAGAACCACGGTGACCGGGTACTATGACTACAACTTTCTGGTTGCCAATGAACGGGTCAGTGAGCATCTGGGCCCCGCCAACGCGGGTATTTCCCCAAAAGAACGTCTCTGGAAGATTCGCGCCCGGCAGGTGGTCATGGCGACCGGAGCCATAGAACGGCCCCTGGTCTTTGCAGACAGCGACCGCCCGGGGATTATGCTGGCCGGTGCGATCAGAACCTATATCAATCGCTTCGCCGTCCTGCCCGGAAAAAAACCGATAATACTGACCAACAATGACACCGCCTACCATAGCGCCCTGGATATGCGTGGCGCCGGCGGAAACGTCGAGATTGTGGATATTCGTGTCAGCCCGGCAGGGCCGCTGGTCGACCAGGTCAAAGAGGCCGGAATTGAAATTCACAGCGGAAGCACCATCACTTCGGTAGCCTATGCCAGGGGAAAGATTTCCGCTGTGGGTGTGATGTCGCTGAGCGAGGATGCATCCGGGGTTGAAGGAAAGGAATTTGCCATTGCCTGCGACCTGGTGGGGGTATCGGGCGGATGGAACCCTACCGTGCACCTGTTCAGCCAGTCCAGGGGAAAATTGAACTATGATGGCAAGGCGCACTGCTTCGTGCCGGGACGGGCTTCGGTCAATAATCATGTCATTGCAGCCGGCGCCTGTACGGCGTCCTACTCCCTGCAGGCGTGCCTGGAACAGGGGTTCGAGGCTGGACGTGATGCCGTCTCGCAAGCCGGTTTCAGCACCGATGGAATGCAATCCAGTGCCAGCGCAGAAAATATTCGCTACGGTGAAATTCGCCCGACCTGGATCCTGCCCTGTGAGCACCCCATCGGCCAGGGACCCCGGAAACATTTTCATGAGCTGCATAACGACTCCACGGTTGCCGACATCGAACTGGCGGCCCGGGAAGGATACGAGTCCGTGGAACACCTCAAGCGCTACACCACCACCGGCATGGGTACGGACCAGGGCAAAACCTCCAACCTCAATGCCCTGACCGTGATATCCGGACTGAGGGGAGTCCCTGTTCCTGAAGTGGGTACCACCACCTTCAGGCCGCCCTATACGCCCCTGAGCATGGGCTCCATCGTCGGCCACGACCGCCATGAACTGTTCCTGCAGAAGCGCAAGACAGCCATGCATCCCTGGCACGACAAAAATGGTGCCATCTATGAGGACGTCGGGGACTGGAAGCGACCCTGGTATTTCCCCAAACAGGGCGAGGACATGCACACCGCGGTGCAACGGGAATGCGTGGAGGTGCGCAGAACCTGCGGGCTGCTCGACGCCTCCACCCTGGGCAAGATTGACCTGCAGGGCAAGGATTCGGCATGGCTGCTCAACATGCTGTATACCAACGCATGGAGCCAGCTGGCACCGGGAAAATGCCGCTACGGGCTGATGCTCAATGAACACGGCATGGTATTTGACGATGGCGTCACCACCTGCATCGCTGACAACCACTATCACATGACCACCACCTCTGGCGGCGCCGCCCGGGTCATGAGCTGGATAGAAGAATGGCTGCAGACCGAGTGGCCGGACCTGGAGGTTTACGCCACCAGCGTCACCGAGCAGTGGGCGGTGGCCTCACTGAACGGGCCGAACTCGGCGAAGCTGCTTGCAGAGCTAACCGACCTGCCGCTGGACGATGGATCCTTTCCGTTCATGTCCATGCGTGAAACCATGGTGGCTGGCATTCCGACCCGGGTATTCAGGATCAGTTTCACCGGTGAACTTTCTTTCGAGATCAACGTACCGGCACGCTACGGACTAGCCCTGTGGGAAGCATTGATGGAGGCTGGCCAGAAATACGAAATCTGCCCCTACGGTACCGAGGCGATGCACGTTCTGCGCGCCGAGAAGGGATTCATCATCGCCGGACAGGACACCGACGGCACGGTGACCCCCATGGACCTGGGCATGGACTGGATCGTGTCGAAGAAAAAGGGCGATTTCCTTGGCAAACGCTCTTTCGATCGCACCGACACGTTGCGGCCGGGCAGGAAGCAGCTGGTCGGACTGTTAACGGATGATCCGAAATTTGTCCTGCCGGAGGGGGCCCATGTGGTAGCCGAATTAAAAAAATCGCCGCCCATGGTCATGCTGGGACATGTCAGCTCAAGCTACATGAGTCCCAATGTCGGGCGCTCCATTGCCATGGCCCTGGTCAAGGACGGCTTCAATCGCAAGGGCCAGACCCTGGACGTGGCGTTGATTGACGGCAGCAGCCACAAGGTCACCGTCACCGATCCGGTTTTCCTGGATTAGCGCCATGACATCGATGGAAATAGTAACCACATCGCCTGCCTACGCCCGGACCCGGGTTGATGGAGCCAATAGCCTCCATGAGCTGCCCTGGTGTGGAAAAATCATTTTTCGTGGGGTTGCCGAAAATACTGAATTTACCCGGCAGTGCGAGAATACCCTGGGCATCGCCCTGCCCCTGGCGGCCGGCAGCTGCACCACCAATGAGGTCAATACCTGCTACTGGCTGGGACCGGACGAATGGCTGGTTCATTGCCCCCTGGAAAGCCTTGACACCTTGCAGTCGTCCTTGCAATCCGCCCTGGCCGGGACCCACCATGCCATCGTTGACGTCAGCGATTACTACACAGTACTGAGCCTGGACGGACCGGATGCCAGCGCCCTGCTGTCCCGGGCCTGCCCCCTCGACCTGCATCCTGGTGTTTTTGCGGTTGGCACCGCAACCCAGACCCGTTTCGGCCATGCCAGTATGCTGCTGCACAAACTTAATGACAATCCGGCCTACCACATCCAGGTACGCTGGAGTTTTACTGAATATGTCTGGGATTACCTGCTAAGCGCCATGCGGGCCCTGACCTAAGTCCCCATGCGGCCACAGAGGGTCATTGCGAGCCCACTATTGGTCATTTAGTTATTGGTCATTTAGTTATCAGCCGACACACTCCATAAAACCGGATAAAGCTGTTTAGTTAATTTTGTCTTCGTTTAACGGAATTTAGGCGAATAAAGCCGCTTTTGTCCAACGACCCCGCATAACTGCTCAACCCGGCGCATTCTTTTTCACTCGGTTTGGCACAAAATCTATTCATTTTGCATTCAACTTGGGGGTATACTATGCATACCACTTAAATCGGAATAAGGTGAAGCTGGTGGAAACCCTGGTTCCATTCTTGATACAGGTGATTAGCGGCGCGGTTGGAGGCAATGTTGCAGGTGCAGCATTGAAAAACCTCAACCTCGGCGTTCTCGGTAACACCCTTGCCGGCATAGTCGGCGGCGGTATCGGGGGACAGCTAATCGCCCTTGCAGGAGCAGGGAACATTGGCGGACTGGCGGGAGATATCCTGTCAGGCTGTATTGGTGGCGGTATCTTGATGGTCATGGCCGGTTTTCTCAGGAAAACCCGGCCCGGATAGACCGTTATAGCAACGTCAGCGCTTCGGATAAAAGCAGGCCGGGATTCCTCTCTGCCTGCTTTTTTTATGCCCCCGTACCGGGCAAACCCGAAGAGGTTATGGTTACCCTACTAAAGGTCCCTGGCGTGCAGCACGGTATTGCTGGGATACTCCTCCTCCGTGCCTTTTTCCAGATCATGGACACCGGGTTTGATCTCCATAGACTTTTTCCTGAGCTGACGTAACCTGAACTGTATTTCCCTTGCACTGGCGCCGGCGTTGCGCCCCCATATCAGCCACCCCGTCACCAGTCCAATCAACGCGGCTGCCAGAATCCATGCCCAGGTTTGAAAAAACAGGTAGACCATAGTTTAAAAATTGAGTGTTGACCGCGGTGAGTGTATCCTGAATTCCATTGGTTTAATATGCTTCATGGATGCCTCGTGCTCTAGCCCGAATAATTCATGAAGGCGGACCGGGATTTGAACAATAGCTAATCTGCTCTAATAGATTAATTTATTATTAAAAATTTGGTGCGGTTACAGTTTGTCCTTCTGCCATTAGATCTTCATGAAATATCCGGGCTAGTGAATGACGGGCCGGTGATAGTGCTGGTACTTCCCGG
>PVMK01137573.1_pt1 | contig 59573 bp, 62 predicted proteins | sample 1853481 | NCBI WGS metagenome assembly PVMK01 (sample SAMN08533507, study PRJNA380276) | Marine sediment metagenome, whole genome shotgun sequencing project.
AAAAGACTCCTGAAATACCCTCCTAAAAAACAAGACCCCTTTATAGGATATTAATTTTGTGATGCAAAAATTCTTTTCAAAATCATCTCTCCTCCTGCTCTTGCTTTTGATCATGACGGGATGTGTGAGTTTGGGGTTGGAGTTTTCGCCCTCCTTGATCTCCAACCTTACCCAGGCCTTTTTTGAAGAATGTGACTTGCAATTGGCGGAAGAGTCCCTGCCGGCAGAGCTCAAACTAATGGAGGGACTGTTAAAGAACGCACCGAATAACAGGCGGCTTTTGACGGCTCTCTCTATGGGATTCACGGGGTACGCCATGTTGTTTGTTGAAGAAGACGCCCCGGAAAGGGCATCACATCTCTATTTACGGGCCAAAAACTATGGGCTCAGGGCGATGGGACAAAGCGGCTCCCTGTTGAAAGCGGCCGGGCAAACAAAAACGGCCATTGAAAACGCCCTGAGCACAACAGGACAAGAGGAACTTGGACCTTTGTTTTGGACCACCATGTCATGGAATGGATGGATCAATCTGAATCTTGACAAACCCGCAGCCCTGGCACAGCTGGCCATTGCCGAATCATGCCTTAAAAGGGTTCTCGAACTAAACGGTGATTATTTTTATGGTACACCTTATGTCCTTATGGGAACAATCCTTGCTTCAAAACCAAAGATGCTGGGTGGTAACCCCATCCGGGCAAAAGAGTACTTTGAAAAGGCCATTTCTTTGACAAACGGAAAATTTCTCCTTGCAGAGTACCATTTTGCCAGGTACTACGCGGTTAGAGCACAAGATAAAACGTTATTTAATAAACTTATTCGCCAAATTGATATGACCCGGCCCGAAGATCTCAAGGAGGCGTGTCTCATCAATACAGTTATGAAACAAAAAGCCAAACGACTCATGAATATGTCAGATGAATTGTTTTTCTAGGAGGTGAACTTGGCTAGATTAAGATACATAGTCCCATATCTCTGTGTTTGTGTATTAGGCCTGAGTTTTCAGCTGATTTCAGCAAATTCTGTTGTGGCAAAACCAAAATATCTTATCAAGTTTGCCACTGTAGCACCAGAAGGCTCCACCTGGATAAAACACATGAGGGCATTGGACAAAGAACTCAGGGCAAAAAGCAACGGTCGCCTCGGGTTTAGGATCTACGCAGGGGGTGTTGCCGGGGATGAGCTTAATGTCTTAAAAAAGATCAGGATTGGCCAGATCCACAGCGCGGCGTTTTCCGGGGTGGGGTTCGGCCAAATCCTACCCATGGTCAGGGTCCTGGATCTCCCGTTTTTGTTTCGGGATGACACTGAGATAGATCTTGTTCATAAAAAATTGCGCCCTTTTTTCGCCAAACAGTTCAGAAAAAAAGGTTTTGAGCTTCTTGGCTGGGCTGAGGTTGGAAATGTACACCTGTTCTCCAAGAGGCCTATTAAGAGGGTCAAGGATCTATCAGGGTTAAAGATATGGACCTGGTCAGGCGACCCCATTTCAAAAGAGACATTTGTGGCAATGGGAGTAAACCCGATTCCACTGGCCATAACAGATGTCACCACTGCCCTTAGTACTGGTATGATAGATACTGTCTATGCGCCACCTTTGGGAGCGCTGGCACTCCAGTGGCAGACCTCCCTCAGGGACATGATAGCTCTACCTCTTGTTCATGCCACGGGAGCAATTCTGGTTTCTTCCAGGTATTTAAAAAAATTGCCTCCGGATCTAAAGGAGATGCTCATCAAGGGTCTTGAGAAAACCATGATGGAACTCACTTTTGACCTGAGAAAACAAAATAAAGAGGCAATAAAAATGATCCAGGATAGTGGACTAAAGATAATCCCCCTTCCAATGGGTAAGGACCTGGACGAGTTCTATGCGGTACATGATCGGGTTGCCAAAAAGTTGACCAACAAGATGTACCCCAAAGAGCTCCTTGAGCGGGTTTATACAATCCTTAACAGATCTAATTAAACATTTTAACTAACCTATCTAACCACAACATATTATTGTGAATAAGCTAAGATGGTTTGATACAGCCCTGGCCAGGTTGGAACGATGGGCAATAGTAGCATTGCTATGGGCCATGGTCATTTTGACCTTTGTTCAGGTCTGTCTGAGGGGTTTGTATACACACGGTCATCTCATGTGGGCCAACACCCTCATGGGACACTTGGACTGGTCAGAGGCCTTTGTCAGACTCCTTGTATTGTGGTTGACCTTCCTGGGGGCTTCTCTCCTTACGGCTGACAACAAACACATCAAGATTGATATCTTCTCCACAATACTTCCAAAAAAATGGCTTCCCTTTAGAGAACTTATCCTGGCCTTGATCGGCACATTGATATGCGTGATCATGCTCAAGGTCTGTATCGGCTATGTCAAGATGGAAATGGAATTTGGGGGAAAGATGTTCCTTGACCTCCCCAGCTGGATTGGCCAGTTGATCCTTCCCGGTGGTTTTTCTCTGATCGCATTTAGGTTTATGATTCGGGCCGTGGATCAAGGAGTTCAGCTCTTAAAAAGGGAACCAGGATGATCCTTGCGCTGGTAATTCTGGTCATTTTGTTGATCGTCTTGGGTCTGCCTCTTTTTGCGGGCATCCTGGCGGCAACCATGCTTGGGCTCTATGTAAGCGGAGTGGATTTTGCCGCGATCCCCATTGAGATCTTTCGGCTGGCCAATGCACCGGTCCTTTTGGCCATCCCCCTATTCACATTCGCAGGGTACCTTCTCTCCCAGGGTGGCACCTCGGCACGTCTGGTAAGGTTTTCAAGAAGCCTTTTTGGTTGGGTCCCAGGGGGGCTTGGGGTAGTCGCGTTGGTGTCATGTGCGTTTTTTACTGCCATCACCGGCGCAACCGGGATTACCATTATTGCCCTCGGCGGACTCCTTTTCCCAGCCCTCATCTCCGAAAGATATGACGAAAACTTTTCACTAGGTTTGATGACCTCTTCAGGGAGTCTTGGACTCCTTTTTCCACCAAGCCTTCCCATCATATTGTACGGATTTGTTTCAGGCACAAGCATTGAGACGCTTTTTATAGCAGGTATCCTGCCCGGTATCTTGATGGTAGGCGTCCCCTGTCTTTTTTCCGTATATATGGGTAGAAAATGGCGGCTCGAAAGACCTTCCTTTTCAACCGGGGAATTCTTTTCCGCCCTAAAGGAGGCTGGGTGGGAGTTGCCGATCCCTTTATTGATCATCGGGGGGATATACTCCGGTTTTAGTACGGCCACAGAAGCTGCCGCGCTCACGGTTGTCTATGTACTCGTTGTTAAAGTCGTTGTTTTTCGGGAATTGAGTCTGGTCAAGGATTTGCCTGCCATAATGGTGGATAGCATGAAGATGGTCGGGGGTATAATGATCATCCTGGGGGCTGCTCTTGGATTTACCAACTATCTGGTGGATGCCTTTATACCCATGAAGATCCTTGATTTTATGCAAAGTATGGTGGAAAACAAGATCGAGTTCCTGATAGCCTTGAACGTTTTTTTGTTGGTTGTGGGCTGTATGATGGATATATTCAGCGCCACCCTGGTGGTCGTTCCGTTAATTGTCCCGCTTGCATCCCGGTTTGGGATAGACCCTGTGCATCTGGGGATAATTTTTCTTGCAAACCTGGGGATCGGATACAACACGCCCCCTGTGGGGTTAAACCTCTTTATTGCCAGTTCCAGGTTTGACCGGCCCATTGTTCAGCTATACAGGGCCACCCTGCCCTTTTTGCTCCTTCTCCTGCTAACCCTCCTGCTTATCACCTACTGGCCTGCACTCAGCCTGTTTCTACCAAATATACTGGGCAGCAGATAATCGGTCCAAAAACACTGAACTCTTTGCATTCTTTGTCTCCGCGGTAAACAGTCACATTTTTTGTTTGCAAATATTTCTGAAGGACTTATTGTATAGGGATAAACCAAAGGGAGAAAATTTATGCCTATTTACGAATTCAAATGTAAAGATTGCAACAATGTTTTTGAGTCCTTGTATTTCTCCAGTGACGGAGATGGCGACATCCCCTGCCCTTCATGCGGAGGAAAAGAGAACGAAAAACTGTTATCATCCTTTTCATGCATCTCTTCCGGTTCAACTGATAGCCTCGCGGGGTGTGAAGCTTCTGCCAATTGTGCCGGTAGTGCGGGTGGTGGACCCTACCCCTCTTGTGCTTCCAGCGGATTTTCCTGAGGAAGTTAGTCTTTTACAGCCGGAGGCTGTATATGACATCAGGGTCTATTTGATTGCATTATTGGGACAAGAAAGAAGAAAGGGACCTAATATGAGTGATATCTGGATTTTTCTCTTAATTATCGGGGGCTGGGTTCTCTTGCAGGCCTATATCCTGCCAAAATTCGGGATTTCAACCTGACTAAAAAATAGTTGCCAGGCGGGTGACACACAAAAAAACATAACCGATATCCAACCAAAGCAATGACCATTGGACCCCGGGTTTATAGTGCTCAATTGGGAACCCATCCTTTCATTTCAAAGATGTTGCCGTCATAATCCTCAACAAAAATGCGCAGTGAATCCTCTTATGGAAAAACTGAAACCGATTATATCAAGTGGCTACGTGCCGGGTGCAATTGGAAGGATTGCTGAACTCCACGCGACCTATTACAGCCAAAGCTGGGGTTTTGGCCTCTACTTTGAGGCAAAGGTGGCAAGCGAAATGTCTGAGTTCCTGATCCGAATTGATTCGACCCGTGATGGATTTTGGCTGGCAAAACTTGAAGGAGAGATCGTCGGTTCAATAGCCATTGATGGAATAAAGGCGGATAGCGATGGCGCACATTTGAGATGGTTCATTATCTCCCCCGAAGTTGCATGCAGAGGGATTGGGACTCTTCTCATCCATAAAGCATTGACCTTTTGCAGGAGATCAAATTTTCAACGTGTCTACTTGTGGACCTTCCAGGGTCTGGACCCTGCCCGGCGTCTTTACGAAAAATACGGGTTTACACTCTGTAAAGAACATGAGGACACCCAATGGGGGGTAACAGTCCTCGAGCAGAAATTTGAATTGAAGTTATGATTTTTTCAACTCATGCCGAGTTCTCATGCCATCTGGATGACAGCACTTTTGCCCTTCTTCATTTTTTCACACAAACAGGTTGACATTACCCACAAATCTAACATATTACAATACCAAAACAACCCTTAACCAACCCAGAAAGGAGACCATTATGCCTGTAAAGAAATCAGCCAAGAAAACAGCCCCCGCCCGCAAGATAACCGCTGTAAAAAAGCCCATGACCAAATCCGCTATTATTGGTGAGATCGCCCTAAATACAGAGTTGAACAAAAAACAGGTATCCTCAGTGCTGGATGAACTGGCCATCCTCATCGAGCGTCATATCAAGAAACGCTCTCCGGGTAAATTCGTCTTTCCAGGACTTATGAAAATTGAGGTTAAACGGAAACCCGCAACAAAGGCCCGTAAAGGATTTAATCCGTTTACCCAGGAAGAAACAATGTTCAAGGCCAAACCGGCCCGGAGGGTTGTCAAGATCAACCCGCTAAAGAAAGTGAAAGATATGGTTGGGTAATAGAGGAAGGTTTTCTTTCGGAAATTTAAAAGGCGGGCTCAGGCTCGCCTTTTTCTATGGGTTCGAAAAATTAGCTCCTGGTAGCCAACTGAGCTATGGTACCACGTTGATATCTCATTGTTTACATCCTTATCCGATTTCTCAATATGGTCCCATACTTCTTCTGCTCTTCAAGCAACTCCTGAGCAATTCGTTCGCCTTGACTTCCGGTCATCCTATTATATAGTTTGTAAACATCACATATCATGCACGACTGTTCTTTCCGTGCGGCAGTGCCTTGAACTTCTCCCCCACAAAGAGTTCCAGCAATAGCCCAACAGCTATGACCAAGGCCTTCTTTTGAGGCAATACACTCGCCAACTTCAAAAACCTTGGCCCCTTCTTTTTCTCGGTCACAATTCTTGATTTCCCAACAATTTTTCATTCTCCCGCTCATTTTCTTTCCTTTATGGGGGTGATCTTGAAACTTATGAGCGCCGCAATCCTGGCTCACTAAAGAATTCATTGCAAGATGGGTAGTAGAAGGTTGTCTCATTCTTTGGGGTCATCTTAGGTACCAAATGCATTCCTTTTTTTGGTCAGTGGTTATAGCTTCTTAATGTTCAGATACTTTTTCCGTCTTGTTCGGGCGACCTCTTCCGTTTGCTTCAGCTGCGTCATCAACTATTGTCCTGATGGTAGACTCCATAAGACCCTCACAGAATTTCCGCCCACCGATTTCAACAACCCGCGTAAGTCCATCCACCAAAAAATTGGCCCCGCAGGACCGGAGAACCTCATCTGACGGCCAACCAACGTCAACAGTAATTCCATCTGGTATTTCCAGGATCATCTCTGCTGCGGCTTCGCCTGGATCGTACCCTTCCTGCTCTTCATGAAAGTTAGAGGCCTCTTCCGCATTGGTGGCGACTACAAACCAATCTTCACCATGGTCTTCAGTGGTTACCCAAAATAGTTTCATGGAGATAGCCCGAATATGTTTATTTTGTGAGATACTGTAATGATGGAAAATATCCCTGACGGCCTATAAGGTCAAGAAAATATCACCCCATATACCATTCATCAAAGTCTTTTCGGATGGGCCCCACCCCAGTAGCTGCCTCACCGGATAGGTCCCGCACTGCCGTTCGCCCGCTCCGAACCCCTTAAAGATACGGGGAAAAAGTCTATAAAAGGAGGATTTGTAAAACTGGAATCAACGAAAGAGAGGCAAATAAGGGGTAAGTATGAGTATGCTGATAGCTGTGTTTTCCATCCGTTTTTGAAGATCAGGTCGTGAATGCCAAGTTTGTTTGATCACAATTTGAAATCTATCCTTCGTCCTTCAATGAATAACTCTCAATATGATTCATATTCAAAGCCAAAAAACCATGTGGCAGGTCAATCGGTTTTTTACACCACTGAGGGCTCGCACAAAAATAGCTTCACATTTTCGCATGCCATCTTCAGATCATCTTCGACCGCGCCTCAATCGTGAAATCCTCAGACCATTCTTGAAAATTGTCCTGATATCTAATCATACCTTATGGATATGCCCGGCAAGATGGAATGAAATTGCTAGACATTATCATGATGCAACCTGATAAACATAGACAAGATAGTTTGGTAATGGGTTCTTTTTGTTGAAGATTTTTCTCAAATTTTGGTATGATACCATGATTTTTGTCAACACAAATCTTGCTGCGGCAACAGGTGCGATCCTGGCAACATTCACGTCGTGGATGAGATTCGGAAAATCGGATGTTAGCATGACTTTGAACGAGGAATTTTATATAGGAGTCTATTAAAGGAATCGGCTATTTGAAAGAAGGAATGAAAAAGAAAAGGATGAGCGTGGTGTTAGCGCTGCACTTACTAAATATTACCCTTTGTTTCTCAAACGCAAAGGCAGAAAAGAAAAAACCCCTGGCACCTGGTGTAGGCACGACGCTTCCCCCCGGCGACGGAACCACGGTTGCGACTACGGAGGAGGAAGAAGGCATCGCAGCGTCGGTGGACGTGGCCTTCATGAGCCAGTACATTTGGCGGGGCTATGAGTTGAGTAAGGATAGCCTCGTGATTCAGCCCTCGGCAACAGTGGGGTACAAGGGCTTTAGCCTGAACCTGTGGGGGAACCTGGATACGGATGTTTATGCAGGGCCTTACGAGGGCAAGTCCAAATGGAACGAAACCGACTTTACGGTTGCCTATGAGCACAGCTTTGGACCTGTGGGGTTGGGTCTGGGTTATATATATTATGCGGTGGCGAGCTTTGAAGACACCCAAGAGTTTTATCTGAGTGTAGGCGGCGACGTTATCCTGGCCCCAACACTCACAGTTTACAGGGATGTGGGCGAATTAAATGGATGGTATATCGATTTTGGGATATCCCACTCCTTTGAACTGCCATTCGATATGACCTTGGATTTGGCGGGCTCCTTTGCCTATTACATTTCGGATAATGACGATATTGTTGAGTACAACGATGATTTGACCCCGACAGACAAGCGATTCAATAACTTCCAAAACGGGCTGGTCTCGGTTGGAATGACCATCCCCTTTTACAGGTACTTTTCTGTTGTTCCCATGATCGCCTATTCCACCCCATTATCCAGTGATGCGAACAATCTTTTCAAAGCAATCAGCCTGGGCGGCAACTCCGCTCATCTGTTTGGAGGTGTGACGCTTTCAGTTGCCTTTTGAGGCATTTTTCATGCCTAACTAAAAAAAGTATTGATTTTCTGAAACAATTAATGTATGGCTTTAGCATCAACTCCAAACCGAACTGCATTTTAGATGCGTATTTACGAAAAAAGTGTCAGTTTTGTAAGCCCTAAACCAAAATTTGGAGCTAAATTGGCAATTATTTGAGAAAATGAGCATTTTTAACAAGCACTTTGGGTCTTCAATCCCGTCCTTACCCTTAACTCTGAACGTTGAACCCCTTAACCTGAGTAGTTACGAAAAATCTATCAAATTTTTAGAAAGACTGTAAACACTGCCAAAAGTCAAATTTTCGATCATTTATTGTAAGGTAAATTGCAAGGAGTAGCCTGACAAAAAATGGATGATTTGCAAAAGACATCGGAAAGACCTTCGGTAACCGACCGACTGATATCTTTGGTCATGGAATTGTCCAAGGAGCAACAAGAAACCCTTTTAGAAGAGCTTGAGTTAAAGCTGTCTAAGGAAAGAAGGTATAATACAAGAAAACCCTTCATGACAGTTGTAGATTTCGCTTCTCAAGACCGTGTTTATAGGGAATTCGTCCAGGATATAAGCGGAACCGGCGTATACATTCAGACTTCAGGAGCCTTTTCTGTTGGGCAGGACATTGTACTGACATTTTCGTTTCCAGACTCCCAAAAACATGTGAAGATTACCGGTCGTATTGCCAGGGTTGCCGATACAGGAATCGGAGTGCAATTTGACATCAAAAACTTTCGTGAGGAACTCCCTATTAGCTCCCTATTAAAGATGCTATAGGCTTTGCCTGACTATTCTACCCAGTTAAAAGTTCTTTCCACAGCCTTTTTCCACCTTAAGTACCCTTTTTCCCTGGTATCTGATGTCATGGACGGATGCCATGTCTTGTCAACGCTCCAGTTTTCGTACAACTCCTCCACTCCTGACCAAAAACCAACGGCGAGACCTGCCGCGTAGGCCGCGCCCAGGGCCGTTGTTTCTGTAACTATGGGCCGGATTACAGGGACAGCAAGGGTATCTGCTTGAAACTGCATCAGAAAATTGTTATAGACCATGCCCCCATCCACTTTAAGATGCCTTAACCTGACCCCGGAATCCTTGTTCATGGCCTCCACTATATCACGGGTCTGGTAGGCACAGGCCTCGAGCACGGCTCGGGCGATGTGGCCCTTGTTGGCGTATCTGGTCAATCCCACCATAACCCCGCGTGCATCCGAACGCCAATACGGGGCAAAAAGTCCTGAAAACGCGGGGACAATATAGACTCCCCCGTTGTCTTTTACCGTATTGGCCAGATTTTCAATTTCCGGAGCACTTGAGATGAGTTCCAAATTGTCCCTCAGCCACTGAACAAGAGCGCCCGCAACTGCGATAGATCCTTCCAAAGCAAAAACCGGGGTCTGGTTGCTTATTTGGTAGGCCAGGGTGGTGATCAATCCGTGTTTTGATGCGACTGGTTTGGTCCCAGTATTGAGCAAAAGAAAACAGCCGGTGCCATAAGTGTTTTTTGCCTCACCCGACTTAAAACAGCCCTGCCCCACCAACGCTGCCTGTTGGTCTCCTAACGCACCGCACACAGGAATACGGGCACCAAACGGACCATCCACAGAGGTCAGACCCCAAAAATCCGTGTCACTGGATGGGACGATTTTAGGGAGGATCTGTTTGGGGATGCCCAGGATCTGTAGTATATCGTCGTCCCATTCCAAGGAATGCAGATCCATAAGCATGGTCCGGCTCGCATTGGTGACATCGGTCACATGGGCACCGCGTCCCGGGCCTCCTGTGAGCCACCAGATAATCCACGTTTCCATTGTTCCAAAATACACATCCCCCTTTTGAGCCGCATCTCGGGCATCCGGGTTGTTGTCTAAGATCCACTTGATTTTTGGTCCGGAGAAATAGGTTGCGACCGGTAAACCCGTTTTTTCCCGGAACCTATCTTGTCCTCCCTCTTTGATAAGATCCCTGCAGATCTCGTCCGTGCGGGTGCATTGCCAGACAATGGCGTTACCATACGGTTTTCCCGTATTCTTGTCCCAGAGCAGCGTTGTCTCACGCTGATTTGTTATGCCGATGGCAGCAAGGTCAGATCCATTGGCACCTACCCTGGCCAAAGCACCGTGAATAACATCTTGGGTGTTTTTCCATATTTCCAAAGGTTTGTGCTCTACCCATCCTGGTCTTGGAAAAATCTGTTCGTGTTCTTTTTGTTCCAGACCCATTATCCCTCCGGTCCGGTCAAAGATGATAAACCGTGTACTGGTCGTGCCTTGATCCACTGCGCCCACATATTTGGCCATTGTCTTTCTCCCTCAAAAAAATAGGCCACCTTAAATGGCCGGCCCCAGTTAGTTTTTCCATAAACATTGATTCAGCTTTGGGCAACAAGCTTTCTGAACACCTGCCCGCTCGTTACGCTGCATGGCTTTGTCTTGGTCTTGTGCCAGATTGTCCGTGGCTCTTGTTTATAGCCCTTGGCCACTGTCTACCTTACCGGAAACAGCCTCACCAATATTCTGCACCCATAACCGTGCAAACTTCGGATAATCGGACACGTTAGTCCCGGATGGGTTACGGGTACAAAATGCAAGACCGCAACCATGATAAAGGCGCCTAACTTCTTCGAATAGATTTCTTCATTATGCCTTCTTAGCGTCAGACGCGCAACATCCAGAAGAAGGTATTGTCTCCGGAGTCTCTTTGACGTCCCCCTCTTTGATTTCCTCGATCTTGACACCACAACAATTTGCCTTTTTGCCGCCAAATAACCGTTTGAACAATCCTTCCTTTTTTTCTTCCGTCATTTTTCTGTCCTCCATTTATATAAATAAATTTTTTTTTGGCCTTACCCTAGGTTGAAAATAAGTCCAGCCGTGACTGCTGTAATAAAGATTACGGCCACGAGTGCCACGACAAGTCGGGGACGAAATATGCCCGCAAGAAGACTCATTTCCGGTATAGCCATACCGGCGCCCCCGATAATCAGCGCAATGACGGCCCCGACCCCCATTCCTTTTTGGACGAGCGCAAGACCTATGGGGATTGCAGTTGAGGCTCGAATATACAATGGAATTCCGATTACAGCGGCGACCGGAACCGCCAATGGATTTTGAGGACCTGCTATTTTAGCGATCAGATCTTCAGGCATGAATCCTTTGATGACAGCGCCAATAGCAACCCCTACCAAGAGATATAGAAAAACGGATCTGAAATCGTTAAATGCTGATTTCAGAGCATTTTTCAGTTTATCCGAAAATGTATGGAGATCAACACTTTCCTCAGAACCGCCGCGCACGATTACATTTTTGACCTGTTTGGAAAATCCCAATTTTTCAAGTATACTGCCGAATGCTACCGCCGCGATAAAAGTTACAGCAGCATAAATAACACCTGCCTTGATTCCAAGTAACGCAATCATCATACTGAGTACAATCGGATTGAGGATCGGCGAAGCCACAACAAAGGACATCACCGGTCCAAAAGGCACCTTTGCCTTTAGCATGCCAACGGTCAGCGGGATTGTGGAGCATGCACAAAAAGGAGTCAAAGCTCCTATCAGGGCTCCGAGGATATTGCCAAGGAGCCCTTTGTGTGAAAGCCAGCGTTGTAGCTTTTCATCAGATATATATGCAAGTCCAAGCCCGACGAGGGTACTTATCCCGATAAACAACAGAGATAGTTCGACCATGATAAAAGCGAAAAAATAAAGCGAAGTTTCCAATGAATTCATCAGAATAGCCCTCTTGTCTTAGTTGACATAAACAAGTATTGTGAAAGAGTTTAATCTTCATGTTTGATCACTTGTACAAATGACCCAAGCGCCGTGCCTATAATTTCTTGCATAGCCGGGTCAACTTTTGACATGATTTTATCAATGCGGTTGTCGTATTCCTGACTCAAGGTTTTTATCAATGTCTCACCAGGGGGTGTAACTTCTATACAACAAACCCGTCCGTCCTCCGGTATTCGTTTTCGTTTTGCATAGCCCATTTTTTCAAGACGATCGATAACACGTGACGCTCCGCTCATTGTAAATCCAAGACTCTTGGCAACCATCTGCATGGAACACTTGCTTTTTTCTGAAGCGATGCAGAGCGCACGATATTCGGGCTGGGATAAATCACCGCAGCATTCCCCTTTTAGCCCGCGGGCTCCAAAATGCCATGTAATCTCCCGAATAAATGTGGAGATATCTTTGGTAGATCCAAAATGCATAGGCATGTATCCTCAAATGATTAGTTGACATTGTCAACTAACTATACTGCGTATCTTTAAAGTTGTCAAGCGGTACAAAAGGCAAAAAGTCCGATTTCGCAATTTTTGTCATTTTTTGTCAATAATTGACACCATAGAAAATTCAATTCAGATTATATTTACTCATTAAGTCATATTTTATATTAATGTGGATAAACAGCTCAGCGGCAAGGTTTTTGCATAAATGAAACGCAAACACTCAAATAGACCCTTTTCACCATTTCTATCTTGTAAAGGCTCGAACCTGGTTCAAAAGAGGGGTAATGTTTCCATGCATCGTGTTTTGATTATTGAAGATGAACAGGATATTCGCGACATCCTTTCTATAGCACTAGCAAGGCTGGGGTATGATGTGGTGGCTGCCGAGAATGGAAAAAAAGGCGTGGATCTGTTCAACAATGCACCCTTTTTTGATCTGGTAATCACGGACATTCGGATGCCAGGCATGAGCGGTAACGACGTGGCCAAACACATTCGCGCTTCGAGAAAATCGGATACACCATTGATAGCGATTACCGGGTTTCCAGATGAAATTGAGAAAGACGTGTTTGACTCTTCATTGCAAAAACCATTTAGCCTGAAAGAGTTCAAAAAAATAATACATCGTTTGATCAAAAATAGTGTGGGTGCTCACACTACACCATAAAACAACTTTTTATGTCATTCCTTATTTTGCTAAAACCCATAACACATTATAATTTGAATTTCACAGAGGAATATGGTTAAAAAACCTGAAAGGAGCGTAATGAATGGCTAAACCAACATACGAAATCTATGCCCTTAAATATGCCGGTCCATTTATTAGACCCGCACCGATGGTGTACTGGTTTCATGATATGGATAAAAAAATCCAAATTAACTACTATATTTTTGCTATTTGCGGAGAGGGAGAGACAATTATCGTAGATTGTGGATGCGCTCCCGAGTTAGCCAGAGAGCGCGATTTGACAGGATATGTAAACCCTGGCGAAGTTTTAAAGAGGATCGACATTGTTGCCGAGGAGGTGAAACACCTGGTGGTTACCCATATCCACTTTGATCACATCAGTGGCGTCGAATTATTTCCCAATGCCACTATTTTCGTACAAGAAAAAGAGTTCAATTTTTGGATGCATAACCCCATTGCCAAACGGGCCCCATTCCTTCACGTAACGGATCCTGTGGGCAATCGCTATCTTGCAGAATTGGAGGGCAGTAAACGGCTTCAACTCATCGAAGGAGATCAAGAGATCTTTCCCGGGATTGAACTGCTCCTCTGCCCGGGACATACCATCGGTCTTCAGACAGTAGCCGTTAACACAGAAAAAGGAGTTGCCGTTATCGGGTCTGATGCAGCCCATATATTTGCCAGTTATCGTACCGACATTCCCAGTGCAATCATTACTGACATGGTTGCCTGGATGAGTAGTTACGACAAGATTAGAGAAAAGGCGTCCTCAATAGGTCAGATCTTTCCCGGCCATGACATTGCTCTGACAGATCATTATCCAAAAGTTGCGGAGGATGTCTCGCGACTGGTATAAAATAATCCTTTTAAAGTTCACAAACAGAAGCATCAGGGGCATGTGCAAAAATGACTTTACATTTTAGCATCTCTGCTTCAGCCTCTCTTTGCTTGCGCCTCAATCGCAAAACCCATCTTCATCAACACGTACGTGTAGCGATAATGGATAAGTCATAATCGGTATTTCTAAACTCGACATCATAACCGAGAGACAAAGCGTAAGAAACACGTATCCGCCCTATCAAATAAGAATCAAGTAAAATTACTTGACAATCGATGTCTAATATTCTATAAATAGATTATTAAATATGCGTGATGGGTGGCTATGGGTAAATAAAAATTAACAATTCACTTTTTCAAAAAGGAGAAACGTATGAAACAGCTGAAAAAAGACCTTCAAGCAATATCGAACATTTTGAAACAATTGACAAAAAAAACCGAGACCATTGCAAAAAACCTGGGCAACCTTGAAAAAGTCAAACCTGCAAAAAGGGCTAAAGCTAAAGCAGTACAAAAAGTAAAGGCTAAAACTACGAGGAAGGCAAAACCTAAAACAGTACGAAAAATCAAGGCTAAAGCTACGAGGAAGGCGAAACCTAAAGTCCGAGCTAAAGTCGTCAAAAAAGCAACAAAGGTTTCTGCAAGCGGGACCGTCCTGACTCTTGTCAGAAGGAGCAGAAAGGGGATAGACGTCGCAACGCTGAGAGAGAAGAGTGGGCTCGAGGGTAGAAAGATAAACGACATCGTACACAGGCTCAAACGAGAAGGCAAAATAAAGGCAACTGGAAGAGGCATTTACCTGAAGGCATAATTGCTAGCCGTATTTAAAGACAACAAATATTTTATCAAGAAAACCATTAATAATTTATTGTCCCGTACCAAGCCTGTGTGGCGACTTTCTTTCCATACCTTTGATTCAAGGCGAACGGCGTAAAGCGATCCATACCCTTTTTTGGGGTATGGATCGATGTCGTTCTCAAACTCCTTTCAGTTAAATCTTTCGAAAAAACAATCCTGACGCTCTATCTTTTTACATTGGAACCAAATCAGCAATTGAACCTGTGAACGCTTGCAACCTGCTTTACTGATTTCCTATCACAAGAGCGGGTAGCGGTTCCTCGTTGATAGGGATGTGCAGCCCGGCAGCCAGGAGTCCCAAGCCAACCGAGAGCCACCACACGATGATGTATGAACCTGTTGCATCGAACAAAAAGCCGCCTAACCAGACGCCGATAAAACTGCCCACTTGGTGACTAAAGAAAACAATGCCAAAAAGCATGGTCATATAACGAGGCCCAAAAATCTGTGCCACCAGCCCTGAGGTGAGCGGCACAGTGCCAAGCCATAGAAAACCGATGGTGGCTGAAAAAACAAGCACCGAACCTGTGCTAACGGGCACGATAATAAATATAAAAAACGTTACTGATCGTAATAGATAGAGGCAACTCAAGAGAGACTTTTTGCTTAACCTCCCACCTAATACACCCCAGGTGATGGAGCCAAAGACATTAAATAACCCAATAACCCCAAGGGCCATTACCCCTAACCCCGCCGTCATCCCGTTATCGGTAATGTAGGCCGGTAAATGGACAGCAATAAAGGTCACATGAAAACCGCATACAAAAAAACCGGCTGTAAGAAACCAAAATCCGCGATGTTTGCGTGCTTCAGTCAATGCCTCGTTCAGGCTCTGTTTACGAGTCCCATGAGTGTTTTCGTCCTTATGGCCTGAGAGCAAGCCGGCCAGAGGTACCATGGTCAACCCCACGAGGCCGAGCAATTGCAATGCCGTAGACCACCCGTAATGGTTTATGAAAGTCTGGCCCATCGGAACGACTGAGAGTTGCCCGAGGGAAGCTGCGGCCGTTACCATTCCAAGGGCCCAGGAACGTTGCTCCGGACGCACTGCACGACCCACAATCCCTAAAATTACCGCCATGCCTGCCCCGCTGAGCCCCAGAGCAATTGTCAACCCGCCACTCAGCAACAGGGTATAGGGGCTCGATGTTTCCGACATGAGATAAAGGCCCAGAGCGTAGGCAAGACCGCCTGAGGCAACCACACGCCCGGAACCCCATTTGTCCGCAACCGCACCGACAAAGGGTTGAAAGGCGCCCCAGAGGAGATTTTGGAGCGCCATTGCAAACGCAAAGACCTCTCTCCCCCACCCAAAATGGGTACTCATGGGTTTGAGGAAAAGTCCGAAACTCGTCCTGAGGCCGGTGGCGAGCAGTACCACGAGTGAGCCGCAAACCAAAAAAACCATCGGGCCCTGCCATGATCTGGAATCTGTAGAAGTCACTATTGTCGCATCTCCTGTTCATCTTTTAGTCTTCGATAGTATAGGCAAGATTGAACCAAGTCTTTAACACGGCGTGTTACCCTTCAAGGGCTTTGCCAAATATCAAATAATCTTTGTTTGCACGGCTAAATTTGCGTTATGTATGACCCTCCGGGGATTGGGGATCCTTGCCGCTGGAGGGAGGGTTCGGGCGGGCTACAGACATCATATGGAGGCCTCGGAAAACCCGGAAGCACCTATCCAATTTTCCAGTTTGTCAAAGTCGAGGCTTTGATTCATCCTTTTTGATTATTCTCATTTCTTTTCTTCTAAGGGCACGATTGAGGATCACAATGGTCTTTTCGTTGATTTTCTCCCATGAAAATGAAGGGATCTTTTTTAGCCGCACCTCATTTGGTTTGATGTAGATCTCTTCCACCCCGGGAATCGTCATAATTTCTTTTACAACAGATTCTCCTATAATCCCCAAACCTTTAAGGGTCTCGCGACTATCTTCTCCTAACGGATTTCTAAAATATTCTACCTTAAAAGCTGATATGTCAATCGAGGTGATAAAGGATTTGATCTGGGGGTTTGGGTGATGATAGACAACAACTTGGGGCATATTTATGGCCTTTAGTCCATAAGCTTTTGAGAATCCAGGATACCATCAAACCTACAAGCCTTATTCTCGTTCTTTGAAGAGAAATCAAGAGCCAATGGTTTCCATAAGGGCCAACCTCAGGGTATTGAGACCCATGACAGCACCCCGCTGCTGGAGTGAAAAGAGATCCCCCCCCATTTCCCAGGAGTAGCTCTTTTCAATCCCGTCTCCAGACACGGCCGCATCCCCTCTCAAAGAGTACCCCTTCCCTGTCCGTTTGGGAAAACCCAACACGGCAAGACCGAGCCCTGCCTTCCCTCTTTCCCTCAGTTTTTGGGCAAAAGAAAGCGCTGAGATACTTTTTTGGCCATATTATCTTGCCGGAACCATCTAAACAGATAATCTTTATCAGGGATTACAATACTGCCAACCAAATAAATGGAAGGAAGAGCATAAAGCCTTTGTGCTGCAATCCCTGCTGAAAAAGTCTCCATGGTCGCGAGGGTCAGGCCGCTTCTTGAAAGCAGGGAATCCACCACCCCTTCCAGAGTATCCCCGTCTTCTCCAAAAATCTTGTTTCCAAGCCGGGACTTAATCTCTTGGGCAACGGGGCTGATAATTGTATCGATCTCGTTTTCATTTGCTGCCCTTGCAGCGATGCGGATTTTGATTTCCCCCTGTGATGCCAGGAGACCTACTTCTGGATTTTCTCCGGGTTTTATGAGGTCGCCGATGAGGGTGTCCACCTTGCTTTCCCCAATACCCACCGTCTTGAGGACCCGATAGGTAAGCTTCCTGCCGTACAGCCCGAATCTCTGTTGAACCCAAGGGATGACCTCTTTGGCCGTCAAGTATTCAAGTTCCCTTGGCACTCCGGGCAAACAGATGACAGGCGTTTGGTCCACGTCGCAAATAAACCCCGGAGCGGTCCCCGTGGGGTTAGGGATTGCCTGGCTGCCGGCGGGCACATATGCTTGGCGGCGGTTGTTTTCAGACATCTTGTAACCGGCGCGCCGAAAAATTTTCTCTATCTGATCCATCAGATCTTGTCTGAACTCCAGACTCACACCTGCGGCCTTTGCAACGGCCTCTCGGCTAAGATCATCCAACGTGGGCCCCAACCCTCCAGTCATTATCACCATGTCACACCTGTCAGCCGCGGATTTGATGACCTCAATCATCTCATCCAAAAGATCGCCAACAGCTGTCCGGAGTCTGATTGAAACACCTATCTCTCCCAATTTCTTTGCAAGATAGGTGGTGTTGGTATCAAGGATTTGTCCCAATAGAAGTTCAGTCCCAACGGTTATGACCTCACAACCGGGTGTCTTTGATGATGTTTTCTTCATAAACATTTCTTTAATTGATGGGTGGACAATAAATCCTGATAAGCGGCATTATTTGGAAGGACTCGATTCCTGAGACGAGGCGAATGGGGTGCAGAGGGTCAGGTTCGCATCACCATAAACACGTATGCTTTTTCCCTGTGACTCCATCCGGAGCTCGCCGTTTTCATCAAATAGCCTTGTCTTAATGATTGTCAGATACCCGTTGGCAAAACCTCGGGTGTTGACTTCCAGCAATGGCGCCCCTGAAAAAAGGAGGATCAGAGACTCGCCGCCGGATGGTGGTTGCCGGATACACCCACCAGGGTTTTTCCGGATTTCGTTCTCATACAGTTCAATCAGGGACACCCCATGATCATCCAGTATTCTTGCCGAGATACGGGGGACCGGTTCACCGGACTGGACCATGTCCGCCAGGAAAAAAAAACCCTCTTTCGAATTGGGGTCACCAATCGAAAACCCGGGAGTCAACATATCGTTCACCAGATAATTATGATAGGCACTGATGGTGCTTTCCTGATATCGAATCATAATCTTCTATGCCCTCAAAACATTTTGTAAAAAAACAACCCGCGCCAAAAAGCCTTGTCTTTATCTCTGAAAAGGGGTTTTTGACAGCAGTTTGTGGAGATGCAATGAAAGTCTTTGTATTGGAAAAAAAGAGTCTCACACGCGTTTGCGAAGGGCATCTAACAGCAAAGGGAGCACCGTAACGGCATCCCCTATCAGCCCAAGGTCAGCAATTTTAAAAATAGGCGCGTTGGGATCCCGATTTATTGCAATAATCGTTTCAGCCCCCTGGATTCCGGTGGTGTATTGTAAGGCGCCAGAAGTTCCAACGGATATCAAAAGTTTGGGCCTTACGTTTTTCCCCGTTTGGCCCAACAGCCTCTCCTCTTCCGCCCATCCCGCATAAACAGCAGGTCTTGTGGCCCCCACATCCCCACCCAAAAGATCTGCCAGTTCCGAGAGCATTCCGAATAGCTCCTTCGAACCCAGCCCAATTCCCCCTGCAATCACCACAGCGGCATCTTCCAATCTGATATCGTGTGTTTGCTGAGGTCGTGTCCTCATTCTCTTTACCCGTATCTCAGGCAACGGACCTATTTCAGGATAGATGATGCAACCGAAAGCGTTAGGGTCATGCGGAAGTTCACGAAAAATTCCTGGATGAACCGTCGCCATCTGGGGCTTATGGTCAGGTGTAATCACTTCTGCCAGAAGTTCACCCCCAAAGGAAGGGGTTGTTTGGACAAGAAGTCCTGTATCTTTTTCCACGTCAAGGGCCACACAATCGGCACTCAGTCCCGTATGAAGTCTTTTCGCCAGTCTCGGAAAAAACTCCCTGCCAAATGACGTGGCGCCTGCGAGCAGGATCTGCGGTTTGAAGGCTTCGATCCAACGAGCCAAGACAGCGGTATACGTGTCGACCTGATATTCCATGAGTCCCGGGTCCTCACCAGCGACTACCACATCTGCGCCGTGGGCCACATATTCCATAGCATACTGATGGATCTGATCACCCAACACTACCGCAATCAGCGGTTTGTCGAGTTCTTTTGCCAACTCTTTTCCTTTGGCTATAAGCTGCAGGGTAACCCGGTTCTGGAAATAATTTCTGTAATCCCCGAAGACCCAGATGCTGTCAGACAGTCTATTTTTTCTCATCTTCCTCGTCCAGTATGCTAAGCGCCTCAAGCCTGCGGAGCAAATGGCCAACCAAAACATCCGGAGGCCCCTCTATAATATCGCCGCTTCCCCTGGGCGGAGGAGTCCGGAGTCTTCTAACTTGAGTTGCCGACCCCGCAAACCCAACTTCCTCTTTTTTCAGGTCAAGATCAGTCATATCCCATTGAAGAACGTCTTTTGTTGAAAAGGCTGCTTCCAAGGCCCCGAGGGGCAAATCCCTCACAGGACAAAGCCCTTTTGTTACGGTCAAAAGCGTTGGCAGGGTCACCCTCACCGTGTCTACAAAACCGTCACTCAACCGTTTTACTACCAAAAAGTTACCTTCTCTGTGAATTTCATTTACCCCACATACCTGGGGCAGTCCCAACTCTTCAGCGATTTGGGGTCCTACATGTCCTGTGTCGCTGTCAGTTGTCTGCATTCCGCAAAGTATTAGGTCTGGAAAAGACTCAAGTTTTTGAATTGCCCTGGCAAGCACGTGGGATGTAGCCAGGGTATCTGCGCCGGCAAAGTCAGGGTCTGTCAACAAAATGGCTTGATCAGCACCAACTGCCAGGGCCTCTCGAAGAGCAACCTCGCTCTGGACCGGACCCATTGTGATTATACAGACATGCCCGCCAGCCTTCTGACGCAACTCCAGTGCTGCCTCCAGTGCAATGTAGTCCAGAGGGTTGATGACGCTCTCCACGCCCTCACGAATGATGGTCATTCTCTCTCGATCCATACGAACAGTAGGCACATCAGGGACCTGTTTTATGCAAACAACTATTTTCAATTCTATCCTTTCAATAATTCTCGTGCGATGACCACACGCTGGATCTCCGAGGTGCCTTCATAGATCTCACAGACCTTAGCATCTCTATATAAACGCTCAATGGGATATGCCTTGGTGTACCCATACCCTCCGTGGATCTGGACACCGACCCTTGTTGCCTCTACGGCGATTTCACTGGCATAGACCTTTGCCATTGCCGATTCCATGGTATATCTTTTTCCCTTTTCCTTTAGGTCACACGCCCGGTGAGTAAGAAGACGGCTGGCTTCAATACGTGTCCCTACTTCTGCCAACAGGTCTTGAATGGCTCCAAAATCACATATGGCTTTTCCAAATTGACGACGTTCCTTGGCGTACTTTATGGAGGCGTCCAGAGACGCCTGCGCAATCCCCAGGGCCTGGGCCGCAATACCTAATCTTCCTCCGCCAAGGGTGGAGAGGGCTATTTTGAGACCGCCTCCTTCATCCCCAAGTCGGTTTTCCAGAGGGATGCGACAATCACGAAGAGAAAGAGGACACACCGGATTTCCTCGCATGCCCATAAGATCCTCAATGGGACCTTTTTCCAGCCCTTCCCTTTCCGATTCAACGATAAAAACGCTAAATCCGAGGTCTTTTCCATCTGCTCTGGTTTTGGCAAAAATCAGATTAATGCCTGAGATCCCCCCATTTGTGACAAAAACCTTGTTTCCGTTTAGGATGTAGTCTCCCCCTTCACGTGTGGCGTAGGTTTCAAGGGCAGACGCATCTGATCCTGCGTTGGGTTCGGTCAAACAAAAAGTTCCGATCTTCTTTCCCTGTGCCAGAGGGGTCAAAAAACGTCGATGTTGTTCGGCATTTCCAAACAGATATACTGGTGAAGCGGCAACACCGTTATGTACAGAAATGCATAACCCCACGGCGGCATTTGCCTTTGATATCTCCTCAATGACGATGGCGGTACTCACACTGTCTAACCCGGCTCCACCATATGTGGCAGGGATTTCCAAGCCGAAGTATTGAAGCCCGGCCATTTCCTCTGCAATATCCCAGGGGAATTGCTCAGTCTTATCCATCTCGACAGCAGCAGCAATAAGCCTCCGTTCGGAAAATTTCCTGACACTTCTGCGGATCACCGCCTGTTTCATAGTTGGCTCTAAACGCATCTTTCTTCCCTGTCTGCTGTCTCTGCTACGGTTATTTCAGATCTGTGGTTTTGCTCAATCGGCGCATCTAAATCTGACCCAAATCGGGGCGCCAATTCTGCGAAGTTGTTTTTGCGCAAGCCCTAAGGTTTAAAAAAACATCTTCATTTTGCGAAAAAGTTACAAACTATGACTCTAATAATAAGATGATTTTCGTTTTCTCTGCTGTCTTCCCATGATAAGGCCAAAGACCAAGCCAACCGCAAGCACCAATGCCCCGGTAAAAAACCATTCGTTCCTGTGAGACGAAGTGAGTGTCTGATTTTCTTTGGTCAGTGTTTTTACAGTCTCTTCCGCTTTTTTCAACGCGCTATATGCAGACTCATATTTCTCTTTTAGCGCCAAGAATTCAGCAGATTCGCGTCGCAGTTCGTCATACTCTTTTCGCACCTTTTTGAGAGATTTGGTGGTCTCCCCCAGTTTCAGAGTATTCGTCTTTTCTTTGTTGGAGGTCTCGGTCCAATCTTTTTCAAGACGAGAGAGTTTTTGCTTTAATAGGTTCTTTTCTTTTTCAAGAGACGTGGCCTGGATTTTCCACGGCTCGCGTGTCGTGAGAAATCGGTTCAAAACCCACCCTTCAAACTCCTTATTTCCGGGCCCCAAAAAACGAACATGGCTCCAGCCGGACTCTGATTCCAGGACCTCCACGCGCTGATCCGTGCGGACCATCGTTATGATTTTTTGTGTTGTGTTCGGCCCACTACGGAGTGTGATCTTTGACGTATTTGCCACATAGGCCTTTTCCGCCCACCCAGTCTGGTACATTAAGGACAGGCCGAGACCGATAAAACCAATCATGATCTTCTTCATTTTTTTTCCTTTGCAATTGTAATGTGCTCTTGGTCCTTTTCTATTTGCCTTTTTCTTTTCTCACCACTCGGATTTCCGTTATTGTTGTAGTGGGATATTGACCCGCCTCATCTTTCTCAAGGTATTTGACCATATCCCAGACGATATTTAGGGCCATTGATATACCTACCAGGGCTTCCATCTCAACCCCGGTGCGTGCCTGAGCCCTCACAAGACATCTGGCCTCGATAGAATCCTTAAGGATCCGGAAGGTAACTTGTACCGCGTCAAGGGGTATCTGATGGCAATGGGGGATCAGGAGATGGGTTTGTTTTGCCGCATTCATGGCACCAATTTCTGCCGCAAAAAGCGGATCACCTTTTTTAATTTTTCCGTCTTTAATCTTCTGGATCGTATCCACGGACAACAGAATTTTCCCCGCGGCCTCAGCCGCTCGCCTTATAACGGGTTTTTCAGTAACATCTATCATCCCCATGAGATAACTCCCTGATTAGAAAAACTCATTTTTCTCCGTTCCAACATTCAGATGACCTTCAAAACGGCACGACCAAATCTGACCCAAATCCGGACGCCAATCCTGCGAAGCTATTTTTGCGCAAGCCCTAATTTGTGTTGCCCTCACTGTTATCCAGACTAAACAGTTTTTTGGTCATATCCAGGTATGTGTCAAGGTTTGGCCTGTCGGCATTTCTTTTTAAAGCAAGAATAGGGTCATTAATTATCTTTTCGACTATGGATCTGGCAAGGATCTTAACAACCTCTTTCTGTTCAGATGTTATTTCGGCCAGTGCAGAAGCGCTCCTCTTTAATTCGGCCTGGACTATGGATTCTGCCTTATCCCTTAACGAGACAATTGTCGGAACCACTGAAAGAGTTTTGAGCCAGCTTTCAAACTTGACAACTTCTTCCATGACAATACTCTGGGCCCGAACAGCCTCCTCTTTTCGTTGGGCCATGTTCAACTCTATGACACCCTTGAGGTCGTCAATATCATAAAGATAAACGTTATTCAAATCGTTGATTTCTGGTTGGATGTCTCTCGGGACAGCGATATCAATAAAAAAAAGGGGACGATTGCGTCTTTTTTTTATTGATGTCCTGACCTGGTCATAGGTGACCACATATTCCGGTGATGCCGTTGAGGCGATAACAATATCAACTTCGGTGAGTTGGGTACCGATTTCATCAAAAGAGACCGGGGTCGCATGAAAGAGCTCGGCGACTTGAACAGCCCTCTCAAAGGTCCGATTGGCAACGGCCATTGAGCTTACACCCTGCCTCATCAAGTGCCTCGCTGCAAGCTCCGCCATCTCTCCTGCCCCTATGAGAAGCACCCTTTTTCCATCCAGGTTGTAAAATATCTTTTTTGCCAACTCAACGGCCGCATAACTTATTGAGACAGCAGCTCCACTGATCCCTGTCTCCGTTCTGACCCGTTTTGCCACATGAAACGCTCGATGCATCAGTCGGTTCAGAATCACTCCCGCGGTTCTCTCTTTGGAGGCAATAGCGTAGGCATCCTTTATCTGTCCCAGAATTTGAGGTTCACCCACGATCATGGAATCGAGGCTTGAAGCGACATTGAATATGTGATTTACCGCATCCATTTCCTCAAAAATATAAAGGTTTGACAAAAAACTTTCCTTGGGAATCCCACCAAGCTCGGACAAAAAATCAATTATTCCTTCACTGGCCTCCTCTACACATTCGGTTGTAAACAGGGTCTCCACCCGGTTGCAGGTAGAGAGAAAAAACCCCTCCTTGATAGCGTCATTGTCTCTCATAAAAGAAATGGCTTTTTTTGACATTTTCGGGTTCTGCAGCCAGGCACTCTCTCACTTCCACCGGGGCGGTCTCATGATTCATTCCTATGTTTATGATTTTTGTCATAGTTTGGATGGTGCCCCGAATTCATTAAAACTATGATATCCCCCCAGCCATAAGCTGGCCCCCAGAAAGGTGAAGATCAAGATGCAGAAGCAAATTATTGACATGATGGCGGCCCTGCGGCCTTGCCATCCGGCAACAAGCCTTTGATGTAGAAGGGCCGCATAAAACAGCCAGGTAATCATAGACCACACTTCTTTGGGGTCCCACTGCCAATAGGTGCCAAGGGCCAATTGAGCATAAACAGATCCCGTGATCATGCCAAATGTCAAAAAAGGAAAACCATAGACTATTGAATAGTGATTTATGCCATCCAGGGTGGCCAGAGATGGGAGTCTGTCATAAAATGCCCCCAGTCTCTTCCGTTTGATATGCCGTTCCTGGAGCAGATACATTATAGCGGAGAGGAAGGCGACGGCAAAAAAAGCATTCCCTATAAACACGCTTCCCACATGGATAGTCAGCCACAACGTCTTAAAGATGGGTCTTACAGGCGTCTCAACCAAGGGTATCGCAAATGAGATGATCATCAAGAATGCAGAAAAAGGGGCAACAAATGATCCCAACACCATAAGTTTGAATCTTAGCTGGAATACGAAATATATACAGAGGATACACCATGAAAAAAAACAAAGGGCAGATTTGAGATCAACCACAGGGGCTGTTCCCAAAGAATAATACCGGTAATAAAGAAAAATAGTATGGCATATAAGTCCGGCCAACAGAATTCTATTAGACCACCTATAAACCCATTTTTGTTGCTTTATGATGTAGACTATGAACCCGCCCGATGCAAGCAGCTCCAAGAAAAGTGCCAGATTAAACCAAAAAAAAGCCATTGCAATCCAAATCCTTAGTAAAGTTTATTAAGGATACCCTTTATATTAATATTGTTTGGAAGTATCTCTGAGAGCGTTGATTTAACCCCTTCCCAGTCATCGTGTGAAATGGCGTTGAGGATATCAGACTGGACTATCCTGGTAAAAATATCGCTGTTTTCTCCCTGAGAGAGCCCCTTTGTCAAGATCTCCTTACGCAGATGCCCCATCAGAGTAACAAAGATCGCGTATTCAACCCCGAATTCCCCCTCCAGTTTCTCTCTGATCGCTTTTGCCAGGGCAGGACTCCTCCCCGAGGTTGAAATGGCGATCAATAGCTCCCCCCTTTTTATAATGGAGGGGACAATAAAATTGCAGTCCGCGGGTTGATCAACCGCATTGACCAGAAGTCCTCTTTTTTGGGCCGTTTCCGCGATTTTGTGATTTAACGCAGTGTCATCGGTTGCAGCGATTACCACTTCCGTATCATCAAGATGGCGGTCCATAAATTCGTCGCCAACCAATCGAATTATATTGTCATCAACCAGCTTTTGCAGTTCGGGAACAAGCTCTCTGGCAACAACATTTACTGAAGCCCCGAATTCCAGCAGGGTCTCCACTTTTCTTCGGGCCACCTTGCCACCGCCGGCAACCAGGGCAATTTTGTTGTCAAGCTTGAAAAGAATTGGATAGTAACCCATCGTCGATTATATGTATCTGTCTACCATATCGGTTATAAATTTTTCCAGGCCCTGATCCCCGTCTTTAGACTTTACCTCATGGACGAGGTTTTTGAGTTTTTCATAAGTCACAGGATCTCCAGTCAGGTCGTCTATAGATCGGTATGTGCCCCCTCTACGACCGACACGGTATATCATCCGTTCAGCGTCTGGCAGTTCTTGATACCTCCGGATAACCTCCAACATCTTCTCCTTATCGTCGGGGAATTTGCCGGAGACCTCTTCCAGGAGGTTCATTATATGATCGCTCGTGAGCGTGCTGGTAATCTGGTCCAGGGTGCTGATAAATAATTTCATTTCATCTGCCAACATATCATCAGTTTGCAGGGTGAAGGTGCCATCCTTTACTTTTTGATAAAGGGGAATATGGTTCGGGACCCTGAGACTTCGGAGACGGATAAAATGGGGATTGATTTGATTGAGAGCCCGGGCAGTCTCCTTAGCATGTTCTCGCCACATCTCCTGCCCTCCCAGACCCGGCATCACATACTCGGAGAGTTCAATATCTGCCTCCACCAGTTTTCGTCCGGCCTCAACATGTTGAGCCCCTGTCACCCCTTTCTTCATCAGCTTTAAAAGCGGGTCATAGGCAGTCTCAAGACCAATATGAACCCTATCGAGACCTGCTGTGTGAATTTTCTTCAAAGACTCCACGGATTTCCGCACGGCCGTTCGAGATCTGGAATAGGTGGTCACCCTTATGATTTCCGGAAATGTTTCTCTCAGGAACGTCAGTACTTCCACCAGATCCTCGGTCTTCATTATCATGTTGTCTGCATCTTGAAGGAAGCAGGCGCCGGTTCCGTAATAAAGCCAGACCGCGATGCTGCGGTAGCTTTCGCTGTACTGAGAATTGTTCAGGATATGACTGGCGACTTTATCATCAACCCTTCCGACAGAGCCAAGTTTCCATGAAAGGGCCTTTATCTCATCTGCTATATCTCTTGCCGTCTGAATATCTTCCTTTATCTCATCGATCGTTCTCAGTGAAAACTTTCTTTTTTTATAGACCGGACAAAATTGACATTGATTCCAGGGGCAGTTCCGAGTAAGCCTCAACAATAGACTACGTGCCTCGTTGGGGGGTCTGATAGGGCCCTGTTCAAAACTAAAGCGACTTTGGATCATTTCTTGTGACACCTCACGTCCCAGTCCTTTTGACTAAACTTATTATTATTACAAAAATTAAATATAATATCAACACCAATAAATTCAATACTTTCATCCTGTTTTAAGTCCTCTAACTGTTCCTCTTTTTTGTTAATGAGAAAAAATTTTCTTTTGCCACCCTGTAACGGCTTGTGTATAGTTCAAAAGCTTGAATAGCCGGTGAGACATTCCTCTTTAAACTTTGAATTTCAAGGACTGGACAAAATGACAAATTCCGGGACGTATCTGATGGAAAATTTGGATGAGGCAATTCGTCTCGAACTTAAAACCGACCCAGAGGTTCTTCGGAAACAGGCCATCTGGTCAGGTCTAAAACCCGGTTTCCGGGTCCTGGATGTGGGGTGCGGCCCCGGGAAGACAAGCTCGATTCTCCACGAAATGACCGGTCCAGGGGGCGCTTTGGTGGGGCTTGACTTTTCACAAGAGAGAATCGAGTACGCAAGAAAACACTATGGTAACAAGCCGGGTATTGAGTTTCACGTTCGCGATTTTACTTCACCACTGGACGGGTTGGGATATTTTGACCTTATCTGGGTGCGCTTTGTGCTGGAATACCATCGTACGGAAAGCCCCAGAATCGTTGAGAATCTTACGTCTCTCCTAAAGCCGGGTGGTACGCTTTGTCTCTTGGATCTTGACCACAATTGTCTAAACCATTACGAACTCCCCGTCCCAATGGAGCAAGTTCTGTTTGGGGTCATGGCCACACTGGAAAAAAAATATGATTTTGACCCGTATGCTGGGAGAAAGCTATACTCTTATATGTATGATTTGAGGTATCATGATATTCAGATGGACTTGATGGCTCACCATCTCATTTATGGGGAACTTGGGGACGTTGACGCCTTTAATTGGCTAAAAAAAATGGCAGTGGTTTCCACCAAGGCGCGAGAAATATTTGAAGAATATCCTGGGGGTAGAGATAAATTCCTTTCAGATTTTACTACCTTTTTTAATGGTCCTCGGAGATTTACCTATACACCTCTGATCCTTTGCAAGGGTGTCAAGCCTGTTACGGTTTGAACGACCATTTCTCTAAAATGTCTCATCCGTCAGCAAACCGTGTGAATATTTCGATAAACTGTTCCTCGCAGGACAGAAAGGCGTCCACAACCACCGGATCAAAATGTTTTCCCCTTTCATCGGTTATCATGACCTTCACCATGTGATGGGGGTAGGGGTTTTTGTAAACCCTCTTGGTAATAAGAGCATCATAAACATCTGACAAGGCTGCGATGCGGGCTGAAAGTGGTATTTCACTTCCTTTGAGACCTTTTGGATATCCGGTGCCGTCAAATTTTTCATGATGGAACAGGGCAATCTCAGCACTCATCTTCAAATAATCCGCCTTTGGATATTTCTTCAAAGCGTCGTCGAGCGCCTGATGTCCGATTTGACAATGGTCTTTCATGATTTCAAAGTCCTTATCGTCATACCGTCCTGGCTTGAGCAGGACAGAATCAGGAATGCCTATTTTCCCTATATCATGCAATGGACTTGTCAAAAAGATATTCTCTATAAACAGATTGTCTATCTCTGAACGAAGTTCGCCGGAATTGGCAATGGCTTCTGCCAGCGTTTTTGAATAATAACGGATCCGTTCTAAATGATTTCCCGTTTCCGGATCACGTGACTCAGCCAGTTTGGCCATTGAAAATATGACTATGTCCCTGGTAACATAACCCAGGATCCTTTCCCCTGCCCGTATCCTGACCACCAATTCCTCTTTACTAAAGGGCTTGGTGATAAAATCGTCCGCCCCCGCATCCATGCCGGAAACGATGTCGTTAACCTCTTTTTTTGAGGTTACCATGATAATGAAGGTGTATTGACTTCCCTCTGATTCCCTAATTTTTCTGCATAACTCCAGCCCATCCATCCCGGGCATTACCCAATCGGTGATAACGATTCTCGGCATTTCGGATTTCCAAATATCCCAGCCCTCTAATCCATCTTTGGCAGAAAGGGTTTCGTGACCCAGGCCTTGTATTAACACTTCCAGTTTTTTCCGGCTCACAAGTTCATCATCCACTATAAGGATTTTCATCTAACCACCTCTTAGTTTCCCTCGTTAGTTATTTTTTTCTTTGTAAAGGCCTCAAACCTGATAAATTCTGTTTCAAATTCTTTTAGTGTTTCCTCAGCCCTATCCAGAGTCCCTGTTTTACCCACCTTCTCAATTTCCAGGGCAAGTCGCGAAAGCTCGTCTGCCACCAGATTAGCGGCACCGCCCTTGATGGCATGGGCCTCTCTCCAAAGTCGTTCGGTGTCTCCTGTGGATATGGCCTGACGCATGATACGGATTTGTGATTTCAAAATTTCCACAAATTCCCCCAGAACTTCCAAAAGGATCTCTTTTTTGCCCATAAATTCTTCCAGGGCTTTTTCAAAATCCATGGGAGCGGACCCAGTATCCATAATGGGTTGGGGCTCACGGGTTTCTAAGGTGGCCTCAGGATGGGTTCCGGCCCCTACCCATTTTTTGACTGCCGCCAAGAGTTCTTTTCTCCTCACCGGTTTGACGGTATAGTCATCCATACCTACATCCATACATTTTTCTATGTACCCCTTTACCGCATGGGCAGTCATTGCCACAATCGGCACTCTTTCAGTTTCCGTGGAGCCCTGTTCAAGACTCCGGATCATTTCGGTCGCCTCATATCCATCCATCACAGGCATCTGTATGTCCATCAAAATAAGATCGTAATGGTTTCTCTTGTATGCCTCGACCGCCAGATAACCGTTTTCAGCCAGATCCACCTGGTAGCCGGCCGCACGGAGATGGGTTAAGACCACTTTTTGATTGGTGGGATAATCTTCCACAAGAAGAATTTGTATCTCTTGTGGCTCTTCAGACTCAACCGCACTTTCTTCCAACAGCGCCGGCGGGCTTGTTGCAGTTTCTTTTTCACTGATCCCGCAAACCGAAGCTATCACCGAATGTAATTCATCCCGCTTGATCGGTTTTTTCAAATGTCGCTCAATCCCCAAATTGCTCAAATCCACCGGTGACCTCATCCTGTCTCCCGAGGATAACACAATGGCCGGGACAGCTTTGAGAGCATCCATCGCCCTGATTTTTTCTACCAACTCGTAACCGTCTGTCTCCGGCATATGCAGGTCGGTCAAAATCAAATCAAAAGATTGATCCGTTGAAGAAACCTCATGCAAAATAGCAAGCGCCTCTCCGGCATTGCTCGCTTCTGAGGGAAAAGAACCCCATGATCGAAGATATTCAGTTAAAATGAATCGGTTGGCCTGGTTGTCATCGACTATCAACACCCTTAATCCGCTCAAGTCAATCTCTTCTCCCTTGATACCGGGTTCTTGATCTGATTGTCTGGTGAACACCACTGTAAACCAAAAAGTGCTCCCCTTTCCCTCCTCGCTCTCTAAACCGATCTCCCCTCCCATAAGACCTGTCAGTTCTTTTGATATACTGGTTCCCAGACCGGTTCCTCCATATTTTCTGCCGGTAGAATCGTCAGCCTGAACAAAGCTATCAAATATGGTTGCCTGTTTGGCTTTTGGTATCCCTATCCCTGTATCCCTGACAAGAAATTTGATTTTGACGGTATCTTCAACCCCCTCCACCATTTCACAGTGAATATATATTTCACCTTCCTGGGTAAATTTCACGGAATTTCCGGCAAGATTGACCAATATCTGTCTGAGTCGCCCTGGATCGCCGATCAACTGAAGGGGAACATTGGGGGACAAAAAATAGATAAACTCCAACCCTTTTTGCCTGGCCCTTGCCCCAAAGGTATTGGCCACGTCCCCCATAACCGCGCTTAGGTCGAAAGGGATGTTTTCCAATTCAAACATACCCGCTTCTATTTTGGAAAAATCCAAAATATCGTTGATGATGGAAAGCAGGGCATTTGATTCAATGAGGACAGTGTCAAAGAGCTCCCTCTGCGGTTCAGCCAGCTCAGTGTCCAGGATCAATTCGGTCATGCCAATGATCCCATTTAAGGGGGTTCTCATCTCATGGCTCATGTTAGCCAGAAAGATACTCTTTGCCCGGTTGGCTGTTTCAGCCGCTATTGTGGCTTGTTGCAACGCCTCTGCCAGTTTCTTTTCTGTTATATCCCTCACCAAACCCCTGAACCCAATGGGGCTACCCTCAAAATCGTACATCAACTGGGAGGACAATTCAAGATTTCTCCTGGTCTCATCTTTTGTGATAATTTCGTACTCCGTGACTCCCGCCGGTTTTCCGGTGTGGTATATTTGATTAAAAAATTGGTACATTTTTCGCGAAGTTTCCGGGTCTGTATAGTCCCGGTTATTCATCCCAATAAGTTCATCGCGCGGATAGCCAAATATGTTGCACAGGGAGTCGTTAAAAAAAGTAAAATTTCCTGTCAGATCAAACTCAAAATACCCCTCTTCCATGCTTTCGAGTATGGTTCGATATTTTCCCTCGCTCTCCTGAAGTTTCTGAAAATCCATTGCTCCTACAATATTCAGGGCAGTCTGGGAGGCAAGTCCCATCAAAAGATTCATGTCACTCTGTGTAAGGGTTCGTTTTGACTTAACATTATCCACGGCCAAGATGCCAAAGGATTCTTTTTCATAGACTATGGGCGCACAGATTAATGACTTGACCCCCATTTTTCGGGCCAGTTCTACACTCCTTTTCGAAAAATTGCTCTCTATTTCAGAGATATCATTTACCAGGTAGGACTCCCGCTCCTTAAAGGATAATATAAACAGGCCTTTGGATTCCGGGTTGTCAAGATGGAGTTCAGTCTGCGTCAGCAGGTCCTCCTGTTCGTCACTGTAGCCATAGCCAATGCTATAAACAAGCCGCGTTTTTGTCTTGTTTGCAAGCATGATCATCCCGCGATCAAAATCCAACCTTTTTTCCATCACACCCACCACGGTTTTGATGAGGGCATCAATATCCAAAATGGTAGAGGTTGCCTGCCCGATCTCTTGGACGAGCAAGGCGTTGTTATAACGCATGTTCGTCTCTTCAAGAAGCTTCTTGGCTGAATCGCCCTGGGTCTTAATGGTTTGGGCCAACTCTTTTTTTTCTAAATGCCCTAAATAAAGCAAAAATGGTATATTTCCCAAAGTGCATATCAGAACAAAAGAGACCCAAGTCGTCAGTGGCAGGAAAAAAAGAAGACCTATGGAAAAACAAAGGGTCAGAAGAAAAAAGTAATTTCGTAACAGTTTCCAGCTATGAGAGGTTGTTTTTTTCCAGGAGACCATATAACGGCAGTATTTATCACCCTTGTGGAAGCAGGAGGGGTGATCGATCTCGGCAAATTCCCCTGTTAGCCATTTTGCTATAGCCTCAAATGTCCCGATCCGATTTTCGCATTGGTACGGCTTTTCATCGACCCCGGGCCTGGGAGTGGAAATAATTTCAACTCGGTTGGATTTCAGCTTCTTTGTCTTGACGTCGGCACCACGACTCAGGAGTGGGTAGAGCTTTCCCATCAAAAGATATATGGCGCCCAGACTCATCATTCCCAATGTGTATTGCTTTGCAGCTCCAAGGCCTTTTGAGGATGCTGCAAAACGACCTGCATCCCTGGCAACTCGGGGGTTACCCGTTCTTTCGACCAGGCTCTCCGTAAAACGATCGACCTGTCTCTGGGTAAACCAATGGCCCCCATCCCTCACTTCGTAATCGGTCATCTCCGAATAGCTCAGTGTGGGTGCAATATCCAGATTGGGATAATGGGCCTCTAAATACTCCATAAAGGTCCTGATTATCCTGCTATTATATAATGGTGTGTTATGCATTGGTTTATTCTACTGGAAACGTAAATATCTTCCCTATAGAATAACAAAAACAACTAATTGTAAACAATTTCTTGAGGTTGGTGGTCTGGGGGTTTCCAAAATAGTGGCAGGCAACCGATCAGGAGGACCGGACATTTGATATGTCTTTAAAACCCCATCAATTTTCTGCAAAGGGATACTAAAGGACAGGTTCCATAAAGCGAATTTAAGATTCTTTTATTCATATTTTATTCTAAATTTGCGTTTTACATACTCCATAAACTTATCGACGTGACGGGCATCATAGATCCATAATTGGTAGCGTTTTTCATAAGGAATAGAATTTGCGTCCACATAATCGGTAGGGTAAAACATGATGGGAACTTTTTCCATATTGTATGCGCCGGTCAATTTCCCAATAGCCATCGAAAGGATGTTCCAGGGTAAATCTGAGGGGCTGATCACCAAGACCTTTATGCTGTTTAACAATTCCGAAAGATTGATCCCGAGGTCCGATTGATTGAGGATCAAAACGGCTTTTAGCTTTTTCCCTTGTTTGAGTGAATATGCCTGACATTTCCGAAAAAATCCGAGACGACTATAGAGTTCTCCGAGAGACTCTTTGACAATACCCTTTTGCCCAAGGTCAACCGCATCCATAAACAGACCACCCGAATGATTATTATAATATCGATTCAGGTCTCGCAAATCAGCTGCCGAACACTCCTTAAGCGACCATCCTTTTGGGACGTCAGTAACCAGGGATCGACTTGTGTAGGAGAGATAGCAAAAAAGATCCATGGAACAAATCCGGGGGTCATTGAGGGCCTTTGCAAATGAACCGAATACTCTTGCAGGAAATTTGTTGTCGGGTCGAAAATAAACCATCATGTAACCCATTTTTGAGGAGGGATACCGATGCAAGTCTTTTAGATAATAGATGAGATGTTTTAATACCGCCAGACCGGCCGGTCGCCCGTTCATAGGTCTTGCAGCCTGATGTTGGATGAGCCACGCCCGTTCATAAGCCCTCACCATAGAGATATGACCATAAACACGACCGTTTTTTTGATAAATGAAATGTCTGGCAATTTCAGGGCATTCTTCATAGATTTTTCGATAGGTTTCTTTGAGGGTTTCTTTTTTGGACTGAATTTGTCCATATTTTTTTGGGTACACAAACCCGGTGTCAAAGAAGAATTCCCAAAGTTTATCCATGTCAGTCCGATTGGAAATTTGCACACAGGGATCCTTTGAACTAACCAACAGGTGTGTCAAACGGCTGTAGGAGTCAATATCCATATCAAGAATCGCGAGACCGTATCGGAACCCTTTGTCTTCCTCTTCTAAACGGTAGATCACCTGTGCTTTACACTGCATCTTTAATACACCGCCAAAGCTGATAGTGAGATCTGGTATAACCATACCCGGTATGAGACTCCCCTCATCTTTGTTTTCATAAAAAGAAAATCCCGAGGGCGAGATATCTGAAATTTCTCCTTGAAACCGCTTTTCACAAAATGGATGATTAAAATCAAGATGGGCAGGTGGAGCCAGTTGTTGCCTGAGGTTGCGTGTCGTTCCCCCATCAAAACGTTTAATTTCCCTTTGGGTCGGTGCCAACACAATATGTTCGTGAAAATAAACGTCTCCTTGCCGAACATGCTCGCAAGGACCTGCAAATAGAATCTGCTGCTCTATTTTCAAGCGAACGCTGAGCGATCTGTTCAGGTTAAAGGATTGAAAAATTGAAAACGAATCAGGATCTATTACAACGCGAAACGCAATGGCGTTAAAGTCCAAAAGTTGACCGCTTGCCGTAAGGGTTCCCTGACTCAACCCCACTGCCACATCCCGGCAGGCGTACCGTAGTAGTTTTCTCTGCTCCACGGCATAACCTATTTCGGGTAATTGAACCGTAAGAGCTTTACTGTCGACCTCCCGCAATTCTGCCGGTACCAATACCATTGTCCGGCCATCGTTAATGAGGAGGTGAAGGAATTCATAGCCGGCCATAGATATATCCGGGGCTTCTTCATCTACCCATTGGAAACCAAGTTCTTTCCCGAGACATGGATTTGGGTATGCCTTCAGGAGGATATCTTTTTTACTATCAGAATACCCCAAATGGATGAGGATATTGTTTCCCAAAAAATTTAAATAATTAAGACTATTTACAATCTTTTCCTTATCTATCACTTCATAGCCCTCAAATTTCTCTGGATGCTCTCCGTTTCGAAATATACGGGATAGCAGCGGAAACAACACCCTGTGGGAGGGTTTTCCTGACCAATCGGTTATCTGATGGTGTTTTAGAAGTCGGTTTTGCGTCATTAGGAGTCACCTTTCTTAGCTGTACCGGAAACAAACCCATACCACTTACCACTACTTCAACAATCAGAAGAGCCGCCACGGGCTATAAATAAACAACATGCCTTCCTTAAAAAAAATGGTGTAGGTCTTAAATGATTTGGTATTCCCATTTTCCATCAACAAATTGATAACCATATCCTTGATTGACTGTCGCGGAAAACCGGGGACTTGGTCGTAGATCTCCTGCAAAATCCTTAGTTCTCTTTTTGATACGCCCGGGTATAGGTTGGCCATCCATTCCCTTGTATATTTCATTTTGACAAACGCTAAATGAAATGCCACCATATCGCGCCAGTTTCTTACTCGATTATGAAATTCCCACCCGAAAAGTAATTTGAATATGCTTCGGGATCCTCTGTCTCCCGTCAAATTAATTGTTTGCCCAAATATTTCCTGTTCAGCATGTTGGTTCATCCACTTGATAGAGAAACGGTAGTCAAATAAGGTAACAGGGCATTCGCATGTCTGACAGCGTCAATTTTGGGGTCTCACCAGCCCCCCAGTCACCACTTGATGTAATGCTGGGAATCATTGTCTAATCTCCCACTTTCATCCGACTTAATATCCTTTTCATCGTCAGCGACTGGAGTGTCTTTTAGGTTCTTCGCAATCTCTTCCATGGCGTTTCCTTCTCGTTTTAGAACCCTGACCAGTTGGATACGGTCTAGAACCTCGTATGGAAAGTAGCCTATCTTTTTAGCGCCGCCTGCCCCGCCTCGTGGTTTTTGCACAAGGGGTCTTGGGATAATGCCTAGTCTAATATAATTATTTAATGTGGCCCTTGAAATACCTGTTTTTATTAGTATTTCTTTTGTATTAACCCAATTTCCAGGAACTGAATTAGACACTTATATCTCCTAATTAGACAGTTGTTAGGTTATTGTTTTTATATTGTCTAATTTTGGACTTCCTATTTATACACTATATTGTTTTACATGTCAAATCAATTATTTATATTGTCCAAACTGTCTATATGTATATATCACGTATTGTGCCTTGCCGGTTTATGAACCTATGGCATCACATAACCGAAGGTTGAGAATGGAACCTTGAACCCCTGAACCGTGAACCCGACAACCTAGTTACACTGAAGGTTGAACAGTGCGACCTATGGTAGGGGATGTTTATTTTAGGATTTTTTTAAGATGAGACAAGGAACAGACTTTTTGGAGGGCAACAGTTCGAAAAGGTTTAATATAGATAGAGCGGTTTTGAGTGCACTAATGGCCCTTTCCCCGAGTTCTTGATACGGGGTGAAAAATACTCCAAAACGAATTTAACTCTGTGCAGCCAATCATTCTGGCGACGAGAAAATATATTGCGGCACCGCCCACAATGAGACCGATCAAATTTGTTACCGTGCCCCAGAACCCATTTGTTGAATAGGTGTTCAGCCACCTGGAATGGACAAAATAGACCCCTGCCCCCATAATAACAGCAGCCAAAGCAGATTTTGCGGCCGAGACAAAAACCCCACGTAAATTTCTCATAACAATTTTTCGTTTCAGAAAAATGACCAAGAGACAAAATTGCAGCAGTGATGCGAGAGACAAAGCAAGAGCAAGACCCGCGTGTTTTAGTGGGCCCATAAACGCCAAACTAAAGGCCAGATTGGCCAACACCGCAACAATCGCAATTTTTACGGGAGTCCTTGTGTCCTGAAGGGCGTAGAAGGCAGAAACCATCACCCTGATTCCGGAAAAGGCCAAAAGACCCAGGGAATAGAAAAATAGGGCCTTGTTTGTCATTACGGTTGCGGTGGCATCAAATGCCCCTCTTTCGAAGAGAACTCGAATGATGGGTTCTCCAAGAACGATCAACCCGGCCACGCAGGGCAGGACGATAAAGAAAACAAGGCCAAGACTGTAGTTGAGGGTGTCCTGAAACTCACTCAGGTCTTCCATGGCCGCCTGGGCCGAAAGAGACGGAAGGGCAGCCGTACTGATAGCTATGGCAAAGACACCTAAGGGGAATTGAACAAGACGGTCAGCATAGTAGAGCCATGAGACGCTTCCCTCAGCAAGGAACGTGGCAAGGAGCGTCCCCATAAATTGATTAAACTGGTAGACTGCCGAACCTACAATAGCAGGAAGCATGAGGAGCCCGATCCTCCTCACCGCCGGGTGGTTTGGCTGCCAGCGTGGAAATACCTTAAAGCCCTCTTTAAACACCCAGGGGATCTGAAGGCCTACCTGCAGGAACCCCCCGATCAATACACCTATGGCAATCCCCACAATGGGTTCAGAACAATAAGGTGAAATAAAATATGCCGCTCCTATAATGCCAAGATTCAAAAAGATGGGTGCGGCAGCAGGTGCGCCGAAATGGCGCAAGGAATTAAGAACGCCCATAAAAAAGGCTACCAGGCTGATGAAGAAGATGTAGGGGAAGGTGATACGCGTGAGAAGGACCGTAAGCTGATATTTGTCCCCCGTCCCACCAAACCCAAAGGCCTGGATTCTCACTATCCACGGCGACAGGAGAATACCGGACAGGGCCACTACAGCAACAGTAATGGTAAGAAGGGTCAGGATGGTTCTCGCGAGGTCAAAGGCCTCATCCCTGCTCTTTTGGGTCAAGTACTCTGTAAAGACAGGTATAAACGCAATGGTCAGGGAGCCTTCCGCAAAAAGCCGTCTAAGCAGGTTGGGAATGCGGAATGCCACAAAAAAAGCATCCGCCGCCATCCCTGTACCAAAAAATGCAGCTATAACAATGTCACGGATAAGGCCTAAGACGCGACTGGCAAGGGTGAAAAGCCCAACCACTCCTGCTGCGCGACGGACCTTGCCGTGTTCAGATTTAGCTGATATCAAACGTTGCACAGAATACTCTTGACATAGAAATACAACCCATGTAAGATAAAAGTTTATAAATTACCAACGCAGAAACTGCAGTTTTAAAATCTTGCTGAATATACACAAATTTTTAAGGAGGTCCAAGTTTGGCGAACCACAAATCAGCCCTCAAGAGAGCGAAACAAGCCGAGGTCAAAAGGATTAGAAACAAGGGTTATAAAAGCAGAGTCAAAAAGGCTGTTAAAGATGTCAGGACGGCCATTGACAGCAACTCACCGGAACAGGCCGAAAAAAGCCTCAAAAATGCTGTTTCTTTGATCCACAAGACAGCATCAAAGGGCGTTATCCACAAAAACCAGGCCTCACGAAAAATTTCCCGCTTAGCAAGGCAAATCAACGGGCTCAAAACACCCTGAAAACCTGTCTATCTACAAAGAGATATCACCACATTTTCAAGGATCAGGTTCGGCTGAGAACCGGATTTCATGAGGCCATCGGCGTGGTATAATATGTCAAATGCCTGTTCAAGGTCGTTTTGGCTCCAATTTCTTGCCTGCTGGACTATTTTGTCCACCAGGTAGACCGGCACCCCCGCCTTTCCGGCTATCTGGGACGTATTCCCCCCCTTTTTTAAAACAGTCTTGGCCTGCCACAAGATGCGCATCTGGCGGACCAGCATCCCAACCAGCCCCAGTGAAGATTTGGGGTCTCCCATTTCCAAAAATCTTTGCAGTACGGAAATTGATTGGGCACACCGTTTGAATGATAATTGATCTATAAGTTCAAAAATGGTGTAATTGCGGCTGTGGATCGCCAAGGCCTTTACCTCTTCCAAACCCACAGGGGTTTTTCCAAAACGGACGTAAAGTTTTTCCAACTCTGAAAAAAGATCCATAAGTTGGTTTCCTACGATCTGATGCAGACAGACACAGGCCTCTGGTTCCATATTCAACCCCAGGTCCTTCGCCGTTTTTGCAATCCATTGCATCACCTGATTATCATAGAGTTCTTTGAAATTGACGGCCCTCCCGAATTTCCTGATTTTCTTATAAAAGGTCTTTCTGAAGTCTGCCTTTGAAGAAACAAATATCAGACAGGTGGATTCTGTAGGATCTTCGAGGTATGGGATAAAACCTTCAAGGGCTGCAGAGGGAATGACGTCCGTTCTACGAACAATAAGCAGCCTTTTTTCAGACATAAAAGGAAAGGTCCTTGCAGTATCAACAATCTCTGATGGGTGAGCCGTTTCTCCTTTCCCACCATAATAAACCTGGAGATTAAAATCTCTTGCTTCCGCCGGGATAAGTGTTTGACGAAATTCGTTTAAAACCCTTTCCAGTAAAAATTTGTTCTCTCCATAAAAAAGGTAAAACGGAAACAATTGTCCGTTTTGGAGTTGTTTCAAAACCTTTTCGGGTCCTAGATCTCCCGGCATTAAAACCTTTCCATGGTCTTCAGATAGAATCTTTGCGCAAAAAGTTGCGCAATCTTTTCTGTAGCCTTTTTTTGATTATACCGCGTCTTAAGGGGGTCTGGTGTCCCGGTGGAATCAGTGCCCAGGTTATATGTAACCCTTTCCACCATACTTTTTTCAGCCCAAATAATTTTTCCCGTTTTTTTGTCCAGCAGTTTGGCATCCAATCTCATTATTAACCAGCGGGAACTCGTGGTCTCATAGTTATAGGTCCGGCCTTTGACAGTCTTGCTGGTGGAACGATAACCCACCGGTTCAGTTCGAATTTCACGGACATGCCCGATCAGGACCGCTGCGGCCTTATCCTTTGACGCAAAAGGAATCTTTGACTGGCTCAGAAATTCTCTGCGGATTACCTCCGTAAAGTACCCTTCAAAACCAAGCGAAGAAGAGGGGCTGGCCATAAGAGGGATGGATAAACTATCGATCTGGAGTCCACCCATCGGCTTGTCGGTGGCCTGAAGATGATACCCGCAACCGGTAGTGGACAAGACCAGCAAGAGGATGGACAACCATCTAAACTTTCCATTCTGGCCGTACATTATTTTGATAAGTCTATGACACCGGATTCTTATGTAAGCGTTCAATCACTCGCCTCACACCACAATATTCACAAGTTTTTTTTGGACCACAATCACTTTTCTAATCGGCTTCCCCTCGGTGAAATGCTGAATCCTCTCATCAGCCAATGCCTGTGTTTCAATTTCAGCGTCCCCATAAAAAGCAGGCACCTCTATCTTGCTTCTTAATTTGCCATTCACTTGCAGGACAACCAGTCTTTTTTGTTCCTCCAGCGCCGCCTCGCTATATGCGGGCCAGGGTGTTTCCACAAGACTTTTTTCATGACCAAGCATGCGCCACAATTCTTCCGTGATATGAGGCACGATTGGAAAAAGCAAAACCACTCCGACCTCCACCGCTTCCCGAACAACCGACCATGCGGTTTGGTCCTTTTCCACCTCGCTATTTAAAAACTGATTTATCTCATTGACCAATTCCATGATCGCTGCAATCGCCGTATTAAAGTGAAAACGATTCTCAATATCACCGGTAACCTTCTTGATGGTCTGGTGAGTCTTCCGGTGGAGTGACTTCAAGGATCCTGGGAGTCCTCCCTGGTCTTTATAGAGATCAGCCCCTTTAAGCCCTTCCAGATGATCGGTCACCAGCCGCCAGAGGCGAGTTAGAAATCGGGATGACCCTTCAACCCCCTGATCATTCCACTCCAGGTCTCTGTCAGGGGGTGAGGCAAAAAGACAGAACATACGAAGGGTGTCGGCGCCGTATTGATCTATCAAATCCTGAGGGTCCACCACGTTTCTCTTTGATTTGGACATCTTGACAATATTGCCTGTCTTGATCGGCGTCTGACAATGTACGCAGAGGCCATCTTTAACTTCAAAGGGGTAAAGAAGCCCGTGTGTTTTACACTCCTGAGTCTCTTTACACACCATTCCCTGTGTCAGAAGTTTTGTAAAAGGCTCGGTGACTTTAATATAGCCAAGGTCTCTCAGGACCCGGGTATAAAACCGGGAATAAAGGAGGTGGAGGATGGCATGTTCAATACCCCCGATATACTGATCAACGGGCATCCAATAATCAACCCTCTTTGGGTCTAACGGGCCTTCTTCGTAATCAGGACAGGTATACCGATCAAAATACCAGGATGATTCCACAAAAGTATCCATGGTATCTGTTTCACGTCTGGCGTCTCCCTTACACACAGGGCAGGTGGTTTTATAAAAGGAAGGCTCAAATGGCAGAGGGGAGCCTCCATTTGGCCTCATATCCAGATCCAGAGGGAGCACTACGGGGAGATCCTTTTCAGGTACCGGCATTGTCCCGCATTTTTCACAATAGATAATTGGAATGGGAGTTCCCCAATAACGCTGTCGCGATATACCCCAATCCCTGATCCTGAAGTTCTCGGTCTTGTGCCCCATTCCCTTTGATTCCAGGTATTCGGCAATACTCTCCAGTGCTGCCAGATTCTGTTGGCCATTGAATGGACCGGAATTCACCAGGGCCCCCTGACCCACATAGGCCTCCTCCATGGTTTCTTCATCCAGATTCTCATCCGGGTTTTGGATTACCACCCTGAGTTTTAAATCGTATTTTTTTGCAAACTCAAAATCCCTTTGATCATGGGTCGGAACACCCATAATCGCCCCGGTGCCATATTCCACAAGGACAAAGTTGGCCACAAAGATGGGGATCTTCTCCTCTGTTACCGGGTTTATACAATATCTCCCGGTGAAAACGCCTTCCTTGGTGGTAAAATCTGCGGTTCGCACAAAGCTCTCAATCTTAAGGGTACGTTCCACAAAATCAGTCACTTCCTTTTCCTGAGACACACCCTTTATAATCTCTTTGACCAGGGGATGCTCCGGTGCAAAACACAGAAAGGTTGCACCATAGAGCGTATCCTGTCGAGTGGTAAAAGTCTCGATGACCTCGTCGGAACCATCCAAAGGGAACCGTATAATCGCCCCATGGCTTTTTCCGATCCAGTTCTTTTGCATAGTCAAGACCCTGTCAGGCCATCCCGGAAGCTTTTCGCAAAACTCAAGAATATCATCGGCGTAGTCGGTTATCTTCAAAAACCAGCTATCCATCTCCTTTATGATCACTTCCTTGTCGGTATGACGCCAGCAACATCCGTCCTCGACCTGTTCGTTGGCAAGGACACTCTGGCAACTCTCACACCAATTCACATGTGTTTTTTTCCTGTAGGCCAAGCCTTTTTTATACATCTTCAGGAACACCAGTTGTTCCCAGCGATAGTACTTCGGGTCACACGTGGCCAGTTCACGCTCCCAGTCATAGCTAAAGCCCATTCTCCTGAGCTGTTTCTTCATGGCCGTTATATTATCAAAGGTCCACTTGGCGGGATGGGTGTTGTTCTCTATGGCGGCATTTTCCGCGGGCATTCCAAAGGCGTCCCACCCCATGGGATGCAAAACGTTTTTCCCGCGCATCCGCATATATCTTGCTACGACATCACCAATGGTATAATTTCGAACGTGTCCAATATGGATCCTCCCGGATGGGTAGGGAAACATTTCTAAAAGATAATATTTTTCTTTGGAAGCGTCTTCGACAGACTTGAACAAGCCCTCCTTTTCCCAGTAAACCTGCCACTTGGGTTCCAATTTCTGGGGATTATATTTCATAACAGATGACTCTCCGATATTTTATTGCTCTGTTTTCTTTAACCGGCCCTCTTGGACCAAGGCGCCGTATATGTTGTCCAGGACTCCATTTATAAAACTGCCAGAGTCTTCTGTCCCGAACCTCTTCCCTATATCCACAGCTTCATCAATGGAAACCTTGGGAGGGACATCTTCCATATACAATATTTCAAATGTGGCCATCCTCAGGATTGATCGGTCCACATACGGCATTCGCTCTAATCGCCAGTTCTTGGATGCCCGAATGATAAGCCTATCCAGTTCTGGCCTCTTTTCATATACACCCAATACCAGTTCTCTTGAAAAGGGGGCAATTGTCTCCCCTCCGTCAAAATTTTGACATACCAGATCAAACGCTTCCTCCGGTTCAGCGGGGTTTACTTCCATATAAAAAAGAACTTGGATAGCAAGTTCTCGGGCTCTTCGTCTTTTACCCATTTTTCAAACAAACGTACCCATTCTTGAAAAACCCACTTTTTCACCTGTTTGAACAGACAATCACTGTCAGAAAAAACCAGGGGCGGATTATTCCAATTTTTTGAGAAGATTGGCCATTTCAATGGCCACCATCGCGGCCTCAAAGCCCTTGTTGCCCGCTTTTGAACCCGCCCTCTCTATGGCCTGCTCCAGATTGTCTGTGGTCAAGATACCAAAGGTGATGGGAACGTCGGTTTCCAGGGCAACGCTGGCTATTCCCTTTGATACTTCCGCCGCCACATATTCAAAATGCGATGTGGCACCTCTTATGATAGCGCCGAGGCAAATGACCGCATCATAGTGACCGCTCTGGGAAAGTTTTTTTGCCACAAGTGGGATCTCGAAGGCCCCTGGGACCTTTACAATCTTGAGTGTCTCCGCATCAGCCTCATGTCTAAGTAATGCATCCGTGGCCCCTTCCGCCAGTCTGGAACAGATAAAATCATTAAATCGGCTCACGATAATCGCAAACCGAAACCCTTCAGCCGACAGCCGGCCTTCCACTGTATCGACCATTTGCCCCCCCTTTAAGATATCCCTAAAAATTCAAAGATTGTCTGCCCAGTCCAAACTTTTGCCGCTACCCTTCAAGTTGCTTCATCAGATGTCCCAATTTTTGACACTTGGTCAACAGATATTCCCGATTTTCAGGTTTTGGTTCACACTCAACCGGAACCCTTCCTGTCACTTCAAGCCCGTAGCCCTCAAGGCCAATGATCTTTTTTGGGTTGTTGGTGATCAGCCGCATTTTTTTGACACCCAGGGAGACCAGGATCTGTGCCCCTACCCCATAATCCCTCAAATCTGCCCCAAATCCAAGTTTCACGTTGGCTTCCACCGTATCAAAACCCTTGTCCTGTAAGGCATACGCCTTTAGTTTATTTGCAAGGCCAATCCCCCTGCCTTCCTGTTGAAGATAAAGGATTACTCCCCGACCTTCCTGCTCAACGATTGACATGGCCTTTTTGAGCTGTTCCCCGCAATCGCATCGGTGGGACCCAAAAACATCTCCCGTCAGACATCCGGAATGGACACGAACCAATATTTCTTTCTCAGGATCGATTTCGCCCTTGACAAGGGCAAGGTGCTCATAATCATCAATATCATTTGCAAAAGCAATAGCCTTGAACTCGCCAAAGGGTGTTGGCAAAATCGTCTCAGCGGCCTTATGCACAAATGACTCGGTGCGCATTCGATAGGCGATCAGATCGGCCACGGAAGCAATCTTGATCCCATGCTTTTCGCTGAACTTCTCAAGGTCCGGCATCCGAGCCATAGAGCCATCTTCTCTCATAATCCCGCAGATCACGGCAGCGGGCTTTAATCCCGCAAGACGGGCAAGATCCACAGAACCCTCTGTCTGACCCGTCCTGAACAACACCCCTCCCCTTCTGGCGCGTAATGGAAAAATGTGTCCCGGTTGCACAAGATCTTCAGGTTTGGCGCCGTCTGCCACAACGGTTAAGACCGTATGTGCCCTGTCTGTGGCTGATATACCTGTTGTCACGCCACTCCGAGCATCTATAGATATGGTAAAGGCGGTTTTATAAGGTAAACGGTTATCATGGACCATCGGCTGAAGCTTCAGGCTATCCACGATTTCAGGGTTCAAAGCCAGACAGACAAGCCCACGACCGTACTTTGTCATAAAATTTATGGCCTCTGGGGTTATCCTTTCCGCAGCAACGGTAAGATCCCCTTCGTTCTCCCTATCCTCGTCATCCACAAGGATTATCATCTTACCGTCTTTCAGGTCTTCCAATATTTCTTTAATGCGTGCCACAGCCATATTAATCACCAAATCCTTGCTCAACGAGCATTTCAAAATCAATATTTGAAGAAGTGTTTTTTTGTGATTTTTGCTTATCTCTCAGATAGAAATTTTCTACATATTTTCCGATCAGGTCGGTCTCCAGGTTAACCAGATCTCCAATTCTTTTTTTCAAAAGGGTCGTTTCCCTGGTAGTTTGAGGTATTATGTTGATTTCAAAAAATCTATCCCCGCAACGATTAATGGTCAGGCTAATACCGTCAACCGCGATGGATCCCTTTTCAATGATATATCGTGAGAGTTGCGGATCAATCTCTATTCTCAAGAGCGAAAACCTTTGTCTTGTTTCTTTTTTTAATATTTTTCCGGTCCCGTCAACATGGCCGGAGACCAAGTGTCCCCCCAAACGATCCGTTGGGCGCAAGGCCCTCTCCAGATTTACCTCGCTGCCTTCTCGAAGATAACCCAGGGTACTTCGTAAAAGGGACTCACCAGAAACATCCATGGTATATGCCCTTTCTTTTATATCTGTAACCGTCAAACACACCCCGTCAACACAAACACTATCCCCCATCCGGCAATCTGTAAATTGAAAAAAAGGAATAACAGTCACTCTCATATCATCATGAGTGCGCTGGATGTTTTTTATCTTACCAATCCCTTCTACCAGACCGGTGAACATTTGTCATATCCTGTTCTAATCAACTGTTTTGCAAAGTGTACAATATGGAGAAATGTCAGTCGTTCCCTTGCTCCTCAGCCCCAATTGGGGGCGTAGCGAACTAACTTATGGTATATGTGGCACATCCTATAATTTGCAGAAACTGTAAAAGACAATACTACCCGTAGTTCGGATAACCCGTGGTGAGGATGTCCTCACCAAAGCGTTTTACCTGGAGGTCCTTCAATCTCAGACAATCATTCATTCGTCCCGCCCCGGGCCCGCTTGCCATGGAAACACCATCATCCCCCCCCAGGAGCTTTGGTGCCGTAAAGATAAAAAATTTGTCAACCAGCCTTTCCCGAATCATTGTACCGATGATTGAGGCTCCGCCCTCCACCAGAAGTGTCATCACAGACTTTTTTCCCAACATATCCATTACCGCAGCCAGGTCAATTCTGCCGTCTTTGAGAGGACAAATAATAACAGAAGCCCCTTTTCTCTGAAATTTTTTCACATTTTCACGGGGGTTATGGGCACCAGCCGCGATCACGGTCCGAGCGCTGGACTCTTGATTTAGAACTCTGGCATCCTGGGGTGTCCTCAGATTCGTATCAACGACAACCCGCAGCGGATCCTTGCCATGTCTTTTTTGAAGACGTGTGGTAAGAGAAGGGTCATCCGCGAGCACCGTTCCAACCCCGACCATTATAGCATCTGCCTGATTTCTTAGTCCATGAACAAACCGTCTTGATTTTTCACTGGTGACCCACCTGGAATCTCCTGTGGATGTGGCAGTCCATCCGTCTAAAGTAAGGGCTGATTTGACCATGACAAACGGTCGTTTATGGGAAACAAACTTTAAATAGCCTTCATTCAGCCGACGGCATTCCGGTTCCAAAACGCCGACGGTCACTTCCAAACCATTATTTCTCAAAAACTCGCAACCCCCCCCTGAAACGTCAGGGTTTGGATCCTTCATACCAACCACCACTCGCTGGATCCCGCTTTTTAAAATCGCCTTTGTACACGGCGGTGTTTTTCCCAGGTGGTTACATGGTTCAAGGGTCACATAAAGGGTGGTCCCTTTGGCTTGCCCCTCGAGTTTATGGAGGGCCTCTACCTCCGCGTGGGGGAATCCTGCCCTTTGGTGATATCCGCGGGCGCTTATCTTTCCCTCTTTGACAATCACAGCGCCCACCGCCGGGTTGGGTGCTGTGCGCCCCAAACCTTTCCGGCCTTGTCTCAAGGCCTCTCTCATAAACTTTGAATCCGTTTTGTTCAAGATCAACTCCTGAACACTTCAAATCTAAAAGACATCAATTCTTAAGGGCCCTTGTCCCCCCTTGCCTGTTTTGACTTGAGAATTCCCTCCAGTTCTGCCATAAATTCATTTAAATCTCTGAACTGTCTGTAGACTGAGGCAAACCGCACATAGGCCACTTCATCCCACCCCTGGAGTTCATTGATTACCTTTTCACCCACCTCTGAACTTTCAATCTCTTTTGTGCCGAGTTCTTGAAAATGTGATTCCAGGACGTCAGTAAATTCCTCGATTTTTGTCATGCTGATAGGTCGTTTTTGGCAGGCCTTGCGAATTCCCGAAATTATTTTCTCCCGGTTAAAGGTCTCCCTTCGACCGTCCTTTTTGACCACCATCGGGAGAACATCTTCAAGTTTCTCATAAGTTGTAAACCTTCTTTCGCATCCGAGACATTCTCGCCGTCTTCGTATGCTCCTTCCATCTTTGCTGAGCCGTGAATCGATGACTTTGTTGTCAATCTTCGCACAATAGGGACATTTCATGATGCAAACCTCACAATCTCAATATCAGCTTCTGCCAGCATTTGATCCGCCAAAGGGTCATCATAGTCCTGGTCATAACAGATTTTTGTTATGCCTGCATTGATAATCATTTTGGAGCAAATTACACAGGGTTTATTGGTGCAAAAAACGGTAGCCCCCGAAATCGCGATGCCATGATATGCAGCTTGGATAATGGCGTTTTGTTCTGCGTGGAGTCCTCGGCAGAGTTCATGTCTTTCACCCGAAGGCACTGAAGAGTCCTCTCTCAGGCAACCGACCTCCTCACAATGCCGTAAACCCGCCGGTGAACCATTGTAGCCTGTAGCCAATATCCTCTTGTCTTTTACTAAAATGGCGCCTACATGACGCCGTAAACAGGTGGATCTCTTGGCAACCATCTTGGTTATCGCCATGAAATACTCTGTCCAAGAGGGTCTTTTCAATTGGGGCTCCTCAAAAGGATTTGGAATGGAAGTTGAAAATCGTTGAGCCAAGCACGGCCCTCAATCGATCTGTCCTACTCTCCGCTGATGACGTCCGCCTTCAAAAGGGGTTGTCAGAAAAAGATCTACCATCTCAAGGGCCAAGCCCACGCCGATAACTCGTCCGCCCATAACCAGTATATTGGCGTCATTGTGGAGCCGGCCCATCCGTGCGGTATAGAGATTGTGGCAAAGGGCCGCACGCACCCCCTTGTAACGGTTGGCCACAATACTCATGCCTAGCCCCGTGCCGCAGATCAGAATGCCCCGATCAAATTCACCATCGGCAACTGCCTGAGCCACACGGTGGGCCACCACAGGATAATCCGCTGAAACCTCGCTGAATACCCCAATATCCTCCACGACATAATCAGGCAAACCCTCCAGATGACCCTTGCATATCCTTTTCAGGTCAACCCCGCCGTGGTCTGATCCCAGCAAGATATTCATATTGGTTTTTCTCCCAGAAATGTTCTGGAAATGTTGAATCCTAAGAATTGGATGTGGGAAATTTGAGGAATTTTGTTCCCAACACTATCAACCTTTAACTTTGAATTTCCGGTTTATCCGGGTCAGGACTCAAAGGCCTTGAAGATCAGACAGGCATTTGTTCCACCAAACCCAAAGGAGTTTGACATACCTGTTGCAACCTTGTCCCGTCTCGCCACGTTGGGGACGTAATCCAGATCACATTCAGGGTCGGGGGTTTCATAATTGATTGTGGGGGGAATGATACCATGCTTGATCGTAAGTACGGTGAAAATAGCCTCTATGCCCCCTGCTCCCCCGAGCAGATGACCCGTCATGGATTTGGTTGAACTGATGGCAAGCTTTCGAGCGTGTTCCCCAAACACGGTCTTTATGGCCTTATTCTCTGACAGGTCATTCAGTTTTGTAGAAGTGCCATGGGCGTTGATATAATCAACATGATCGGGTGACATGCCCGCATAATCCAGCGCCATCTTCATACAGCTGACGGCGCCTTCGCCCTCGGGGTCCGGGGCTGACACGTGATACGCATCCCCTGTCAAACCATATCCCACTATCTCCGCATATATGTGGGCGCCTCTTTCAAGGGCCTGTTCATACTCTTCCAAAATTAGAATTCCGGCACCTTCTCCCATGACAAATCCGTCTCGATCCAAGTCAAACGGGCGTGAGGCCTTTTCAGGGTCATCATTTCTCCTTGAAAGTGCCCGCATGGAACAAAACCCGCCGAGTGACAATGGATTAACCACTGCCTCTGATCCACCAGCAATAACGGCGTCCGAAATACCCTCCCTGATCAATCGAAATGCCTCTCCAATGGCATGACTGCTTGCAGCACAGGCGGTTCCAATGGAGATGTTTGGTCCTTTTACTCCAAACTCAATGGCGATCTGCCCCGGGGCCATATTGGCAATAATACCCGGTATAAAAAAGGGACTGATCCGGCTGGGCCCCTTTTCCAAGAGGACTTTGTGGGTGTCCAAAAGCATGGCTAACCCACCCAGACCCGAACCGCTTAAACATCCCACACGATGGGCATTTGAAGAGTCAATTTTTAGCCCTGAATCTTCCATGGCCATTCGGGCGGAGGCAACTGCGTAGTGGATAAAGACATCAAACCGGCGAATCTGCTGTTTGGTCAAGAAGTCTTCAGATCTGAAGCCTGAAACCTCCCCTGCAATCCGAGACGAAAATAGTCTTGCATCGAATTTTGTGATGGGTCCGACGCCGGACTTCCCTGCACAAACTGCCTCCCAGTTTTTCTCTACACCGGTGCCCAATGGAGTCGTCATCCCAAGGCCCGTGACTACAACCCTCCTGGTCATTTTATCACTCCAGTTTCAGGTCGGTGTTCATCTAAATATCCCATCAACATGTCTTTGTTATTCTGGCTAAACGCCAAATGTCTCTTTTTATGCCATAGCCTTATTTACATATTCGATCGCATTTTTGACGGTTGCGATCTTTTCTGCATCTTCATCGGGGATGGAGACATCAAACTCCTCTTCCATGGCCATGATCAGTTCAACCTGATCCAGCGAATCCGCACCCAAATCATCAACAAATGAGGCGTCCATAACCACATCTTCTTTTGCCACGTCTAGCTGTTCACAAATAATTGCAATAACCTTTTCCTCTATACTCGCCATTTATAATTACCTCCTGATTAAATTTCCTTTTTATCATGTTGAACAAGTTTTCAAAACAACTTGCCGATCTATGTCACATGTACATACCCCCACTCACATGGATGACCTGTCCAGTAATATAGCTTGCCCCTTTGGAGCAAAGCCAATAGACGGCTTCGGCAATGTCCTTTGGTTTACCGACCCTGCCAAGTGGTATTTGCTCCAGAAAAGCCGTCTTAACCTTTTCGGATAGGACCGCAGTCATGTCTGTTTCAACAAACCCGGGTGCAACGGCATTGACAGTGATCCCTCTCCCTGCCACCTCCTTGGCAACACTCTTGCTAAAACCGATAATTCCGGCTTTTGACGCTGCGTAGTTGGACTGACCAAAATTTCCTATCGCTCCCACAACTGAAGATATATTTACGATATTTCCCTTTCGTTGTTTTACCATCGATTTTACCACAGCATGGGTACAATTAAAAACGCTCTTGAGGTTGACCTTGATAACGTTGTCCCAGACATCCTCACCCATTCTCATCAAAAGGGTATCCCTGGTAATACCTGCATTATTCACCAGGACATCGATTCTCTCAAACTTGGAGATTATTTCCTTGAACAGGCCCCCCACGGCCTCAAAGGAAGATACGTCAACCTTATGACTTTCTCCCTCCACCCCTAATTGAGTCAGCTCATCGAGTGTCTCGTTGGCGGCAGATTCATCCGGATCATAATGGACAAGAATGACTCTAGCCTTTTCCTCTCCAAATTTCAAAGCCACAGCACGTCCTATGCCCTTTGAGCCCCCGGTAATAACCACCACTCTGGAATCCCTGTTAGTCATAGTCTATCCTTTTATGTGTCTTACAAAACCACCTTCGGACCTTAAATCTGCCACCATCTATTAATAAACCTGGATGTCTATCTAGTGTCCAAGCGAAAACTGGGATTTTTTCTTCAGATCAAGTCTCCGGTCTGTAGGGTCTACGGCCCGGAGGCGAAGACGATAATTTTAACCGCCCCAGTACGATCTGCCGGACCTACGGGGCAAGCAGGGATACCTTGAGTATTTTTAGGATTACAATTTGAGTCTGACCCCAATACCATCTTCTGGATCTACGGGGCACGCGCAGACATGGGCGAAAAAGACAGTTTTCGTTCAGGCACTATCTGTTGGCCCAGCAAATTAATCAGAACATACTGTTTGAGTCAGAAATTCCAATTCCTAAGTACGGATAAGAACCTCGAATCCATGCACAATTCATGCCCTGATTCTTCCACAACAAGGTCACCGCACCCCATTAAACCTGAGAAAATAGCTACCCTTAAATTCCGACAAATTTCACTGTGCCCTGAACAATCGCTTCCGGAGAACTGCCTCCGTGCGTTGCATCCACGGCCATTTTCATATCAGCTCTCTTTTGTCTTAAGAATTGTTCTGCCCTTGTAGGTCCCGCACTCTGGGCACACATGATGGGGTAACACAGGCTCGTGACAATGGGGGCAAGCAATGACATTGGGCATTTTCAAGCTATGGTGTGAACGTCTGGTGTCCCGTTTTGACTTTGATGTTTTCTTTTTTGGTACAGCCATACTATAATTTTAATCTCCTCTGAATCTTAGGCCCTTTAGTTTCGAAAAACCCGGGTGCCCTTTTTTTTTCTGGCACGCACACTTTGTTTTGTTCAAGTCTGATCCACAAACTGGACAGAGCCCGAGACAACTTTCCCTGCATTGGAACTTCATGGGCAGGGACAAATAGACCTGTTCTCTTATGATTTCATCCAGCTCAATTTGTCCCTCTTTTACAAATTCAACAGAGAGGTCCTCTTCCTCCAGTTCGACTTCAGTGGATTCGTCATCAGATAGGCTTGCGGCCAGAGAAAAACTGAAATCACAATCCAAATCCTGGGAGTAAGGCTCAAGGCATCTGTCACATCGAATTCGAAGCCGGCCGTTCAAACGACCCTCAAGCAAATACACCTGATCTGTCTTGGAAATACTCAATGATGCGTCAAGTGGACCATCAAGTCCCAGAAACCGACCGTCTTCCCCGGTATCGGGCCACCAGGCCCTTTCAAGAGTAAGATTGAAATGACGGGGCTCATCTGAAATGGGTTTCAGATCAACAATCATCAACAACAGACCTTATAAAAGAACAGTTAAACAGATACCAACCTATCAATAATAAAGTGCATAAGTATATAAGATGCTATGATTTTGTCAAGGAAATTAATCTTTTCCGGGGATTGAAGGCTGTGAGCAAAGGAAGTTTGGGCTTAGAAGATGTCGGTGTCTCCGGGCACATGGGGGGGATCTTTAAATTTTGTTACGGGATAATTTTTATACAGGGCAAATTCCTGTATTTCTGCTCACAATCAAGACCATAGCCCACGACAAATTTATCAGGGATTTCAAACCCCACATAATCCGCTTCTATTTCAACCTCCCTTCGCGAAGGCTTGTCAAGAAAGCACACAACTCTCACTCTCCCGGCTTTTCTCTTTATCAGTTCCTCTTTGAGCGCTTTTATTGTCCTGCCGGTGTCAATAATATCCTCTATGAGCAGGACCTCTTTTCCTTTTACATCCACATCCATTGAAAATTTCACCTTGCCGCTTGACTCTGTGCCAACATAACTCCTGGCTACAGCGCAGTCCACTGTCACATCTACGTTATTGCGGCTGAGGTCCCGCACTAGATCAGCACAAAAAATGAAGGCTCCCTTAAGTACAAAAATGGCAAAAAGATGCCCAGAACTGCAATCCTCGGCTATCCTCTCAGCCAGTTCCGACACTTTTTTTTTGATCTGACTTTCAGTTATCAGTATCTTCATGGCTTTAGCCGGGCCAATAGCCAGTCGACCGTTTATCTTACGTCCACTGGATTTGCCTTTCGTGATTCTCAACCTCCTAAAAAGTCAGAGAAATCCGCGTTACTCAACATCACTCAGAAATTACTGGGTTATTGGGAGATAGCTTTTGGTCAAAAAAAGGGCATCATAGCGGCAATTATTTATGCACGTCAAACCCCACGGTGCCCGAGGTTATTGATAACTTAGGGTTCTTATAGTTAACCACCTGCAAAAATAGATAATTTACAAATACCTAAATCCATGTAAAAAGAATTTTTTACTTTGACATCATAATTTACGGCAATCTATCATGACACAGGTCGTTTATGTCAAGCCAAAATCGAAAAACGATTACGACTAAAAAAAATATTGACAAATTTGAAACCCACGAATAACATCGCGGTCGCTTAAAGAATCCTCAATTACGTTAATAATATCTCCGGAAAAAAGGCGTTACGCCAAACGGTGCAGGAAAATGGTAACAAAAAGAAAAAAAGGAAAGATAGTGATTGACAGGGAGCGATGTAAGGGGTGTCATATTTGCATTGATTTCTGTCCAAACGAAAGAATCGAAGTTGATGAATTGCTCAACAAAAAGGGCTATTCTCCGGCTCGGTTCAAGGAAAACATTAGTGAGGGCGAAAAGGGTTGTGTCGGGTGCACCCAGTGCGCCACGGTATGCCCGGAAGTCGCTATAGAGGTGTATCGTGCCAAGTGAAAAGATGTTGATGAATGGCTCCCATGTGGTCGGAGAAGCTGCGGTACGGGCTGGTTGTCGGTACTATTTTGGTTATCCCATCACTCCCCAAAATGAATTGTCCGAGTATCTTTCTGCGCGTCTCCTTGATGTGGGCGGCGCCTTTATCCAGGGTGAGAGCGAGGTAAGTTCTATCAATATGGTTCTGGGAGCTTCGGCCGCCGGAGCCCGAACCATGACCTCCTCCTCATCGCCGGGCATCTCATTAAAACAGGAAAGTATCTCTTATATGGCCGGGATGGAGCTGCCCGCGGTTATCGTAAACATGATGCGTGGCGGTCCTGGATTGGGCAATATATCCCCTTCGGCTGCGGATTATTTCCAGGCAACCCGTGGGGGTGCCCATGGAGATTATCGGACACCGGTATTGGCCCCGGCCGGATCACAGGAACTGGCTGAACTGACCTTTGTTGCCTTTGACCTGGCCGACAAATACCGTACTCCTGTTATGCTGTTGGGTGATGGGATGATGGGTCAGGTTATGGAACCTGTTGTGTTCCCCGATTTCGTAGACCTTGAAAAACTGCCGGCAAAAGACTGGTGCCTGGACGGCTGCAAGGGACGGGAACCCCGAGCCCTTTTTTCCATGTTCCTGGGGCAGCAGGGGGAACTGTATAAACATAATTTGCATCTCCAGGAAAAATATGACGAGATAACGGCCGAGGAAACACGTTGGGAGAGCAATTGCCCTGATAATGCGGAAATGGTGGTGGTAGCTTACGGAACGGCAGCACGTATTGCTGAAAGCGCCATCGAAGAACTGGAGGCCGAGGGGTTTAAAATTGGTCTGTTTCGACCCATAACCCTGTGGCCATTCCCAAAAACCGCTCTTCGAGAGTTGTCTAAAAAAGTTCCTAAGCTGGCTGTCTTCGAATTCAGCCTGGGTCAAATGGTGGAGGACGTGATCCTTTCTGTGGGCGAGAGGGCCGAAATATACTTTCATGGCCTGCCTGGAGGCATCATCCCGACCCCCGCTGAAGTTGCCGAATTTCTGCGTTCGGTCGTGAAAGGCGATGGAAAAGTGGGCCGGAGGATAGACGTATGAGTAAAGACGCTGCATTTAAAAAAGTATTTGGTTGGCCCGATTCTCTGAAGACCAACCCTACACACTACTGCCCCGGCTGCGGTCACTCCGTTGCCCACCGTCTGGTGGCCGAATGTATGGATGAGATGGGTTTACGGGAAATCGCCATCGGTGTTCCACCGGTTGGTTGTGCCGTGCTGGCATATAATTATTTTAACTTTGATATGGTAGAGGCGCCTCACGGTAGGGCGCTGGCCGTTGCAACCGGAATAAAGCGTGTTTATCCGGATAAATTTGTCTTAACCTATCAGGGTGACGGCGACCTGGCAGCCATTGGTACGGCCGAGACAATACACGCCGCTAACCGGGGCGAAAGGATCTCCGCCATTTTTATAAACAACGCCATATACGGAATGACGGGTGGGCAGATGGCCCCCACCACACTTTTGGGACAAACCGCCACCACCGCTCAAACCGGAAGGGACCCTAAATTGCACGGCAATCCCTTAGATATATCCCGGATGCTGGCCGTTTGCGAGGGGGTAGTCTATGTTGAACGGTGCGCCCTCACAAGCATCAAGCAAATCCGCCGGGCCAAAAAGGCCATCAAGAAGGCGTATCGGTGCCAGATGGACGATTTGGGGTTCTCCATAGTGGAATTGCTCTCTCCCTGTCCAACAAACTGGAAGGTATCTCCCAAGGCTGCCTGGGCATGGGTGAATGATGTAATGACGAAAACCTACCCGCTTGGTGTCATCAAAGACACCACTGGATATGAGGATAAAAAATGATTACCCGGACGACTTTCGCAGGCTTTGGAGGCCAGGGTGTCCTGCTTATGGGATACGTCCTGTGCCACGGGGGAATGCACAAAGGGTTGAGTGTCACTTACTTTCCCTCATACGGGGCTGAAATGCGTGGCGGCACGGCCAATTGTACTGTGACCCTGTCTGACAAAAAAATCGCGTCACCAGTGGCATCAAGTCTCGACGTGCTCGTGGCAATGAATTATCCCTCTTTGGAGAAGTTTGAACCCACCGTGGCCCAACAGGGGAAAGTTTTTCTCAATTCCGATCTCTTTACGGAGACACCCGCCCGGAAAGACGTTAAAGTGTTCCAAATTCCCACAGCGACGCTGGCCCGTGAAGCCGGCTCTGACCGCGGTGCCAACATGGTCATGATTGGCGCGGTGTGTGCTGAAACAGGGCTTCTGACCTTGGACGACACCATCAAGGGAATGGAAAGCGCTCTTAAGGGCAAGGAAAAATTTTTTCCACAAAACCAGAAGGCGATCGAACGGGGATTTGACTTTATAACCAACGGAAAATAAAACGCCACCCCTCCCCTTCCGTCAGACGGATAGGTGGCTGGACACAGGCACTCGTGTGTTCAGCCAAACCCTGTCTAATACATTGCATCGAACCCGACCCACACCCGACATCGCCAACTGCCTTCAATAAACACTTTGGATTCGTACGGAGAAATCGAGAAACGATAAAGATGAGGTCAAGGTGGGGTCAAGAAAAATGAAGGTTATTTTTTTAGAAGACCTGGATGTTAGCCGCCCAGAAACAAGCGACCGACCTCGGGGTTCTGAAGAAGCTCGCTGCCCTTGTCTGCCATGGCCAGCTGACCCGAAACCAATACATAGCCGATGTCAGCAAACTCCAGACCTTTTTTTGCGTTTTGTTCGACCATGATAATGGTTTTGCCTTCAGCGTGTTGAAGGTCATCGAGGATCTCGAACACCATATCGATATATCGGGGTTCAAGCCCGATCGAGGGTTCGTCTACCAACAGGATCGCTGGTTCCATGATCAGTGCACGGGAAATCTCCAGAAGCCGCCTTTCACCGCCCGAGAGCACACCCGCCTGTTGCCCCCGGCGCTCGGCCAAACGAGGATACTTTGCAAAAACCCTTTCAGCAGCCTCACGGGCCTGATTGGGCTTTTCCATTAGAAAGCCGCCCATGAGCATATTTTCTTCAACGGTCATATACGGGAAAACAGAGGTGTCCTGAAGGATGTAAGCAATGCCCGCGTTCTTGAGTTTTTCATTCGGGCTAAGGAGAGTTATGTCCATCCCCTTCTTCCTGATGGTCCCACCGGTTATGGTAGTAAACCCATAGATAGAATGTAATATAGTCGATTTTCCCGCCCCATTGGGGCCGATAAGACAAAGGGACTGGCCCGCCCCTACCTGTAAATCAAAGTCGTGAAGGACCACCATTTTGCCATAACCGGCCTTTAATCTTTCAATGCTAAGCAATGGCTCATTCCCAGCCAGTTGGCTTAAACTCTCTCGGGTGGGTCCCTCGGCAGTCAATTTGGCGGCCTGTCTCTCCACTTCGTCGACGGAAATCGTTGTTTCGATAGCTCCCAGGCCATATCCACTTTTGGTTTCTTTCTTCTCTTCTATTTTCTTATCTTTGTTCATTACTTTGCCCCGAGGTAAGCGTCGATCACTTGCTGATCGTTTTGGATCTGCTCGGGTGGACCACTGGTCAGTAACTGACCATGGGCCAGACAATAAATATGTTCGGCCAGATCCATAATCACACGCATATTGTGCTCGATAACAAAGAGAGTTATCCCGAGATCTGCGTTGGACCGCTTTAAGCGTTCGATTAAACCGTTAATAAGGGTAGGGTTGATACCTGCCGTGGGTTCGTCAAGCAAAAGCAGTCTGGGTTGATTCATAAGCGCCATGGCGAATTCCAAAAGTTTTTGCTGCCCAAAGGAGAGATCCCCCGCCATAAGGTTCCGTTTCGCGTAAAGACCTACAAATTCCAACAAGCTCTCGGCCTTGTCCATCATCTCAGGCGGATATTTGGAGAACATGGTGCGGATGTCTTCGTCAGTGTGGGGTACACTGATCTGCATGTTCTTTACGCAGGTCATCTTTCCATAGATGCGTGTTTGTTGAAATGTTCTCAGGAGACCGAGACGCGCGATCTGAGGTACCCGCATACCGGATATTTCCCTGCCTTCAAATCGGACGGATCCTTTGTCAATGGAGTGGAAGCCGACAATGGAGTTAAAAAGCGTTGTCTTCCCTGAACCATTGGGTCCGATAAGGCCTATGATTCGACCTTGGGGAACACTTATAGTGATACTGTCATTGGCTACAACGCCACCAAACCGCTTGCAGACACCCTCCACCTCCAGTTGGTACTCGCTCACGCCTCACCTCCCTCAGAGGCACTGAAAATACGTTTTTCTTCAACCCGGTGACCAAACCTCTCTGGCCAGCGGTCCCTGACCCAGCCCATGACGCCCTGGGGGAAAAAGACCACGATACCGACAATAAGTGCACCCAAAGCGACTCTCTGCCAACCGAAAAGATAGGTCCAAAAAATCTCCTGGGTAATATGAAAGATCACAGCACCGATAATCGGCCCCCAAAGGGTTCCCTTGCCACCCAGAATGGCCATCAAAATCATCCACACCCCAAAAGTGGCACCGGAAAAGGCGACTTCGGTAGGATCGATAAAGCCGATGAGATGACCAGCGCCGCCACCAACAAGCGAAAGAAAGAAGGCGGAAACACACCAGGCAACAATTTTATACCGGGTTGTATGAATACCCATGGCTTCCGCCTTGTCTTCGTCATCTCGGATGGCATTGATTGCAAGACCAAACCGACTCGAATAAAGCCATTTGAGCGTCATATACAAGATGATGGTCAGAACAAAAAAGATATAATAAAAAAAGGCCCCTCGTTCTCCCAAGCCTTCCGGGAACACCGGCGTCACCAGCCCGGAGCCGGCGCCGATGTATTCCCAGCCGTTTGCCAATTCACCCGCAGCAACCCCGAGTCCCAGTGTACAGATACCAAAATACTGACCCCGCATACCCATCCCCAGGATGCAGACGCCCAGGATGGCTGCTATGACCACTGCAACCACGGCCCCAACGCCCATCCCAAGAAATAAACCAGTCAGATACTCCCCCGGGAGAAGGCCTTCCACCCTCCCCGCCACATGAACATATTCCTCGATGTCAAAATGCATATTTCGCTGTACCACGGCGGTTACATACATTCCTATGCCAAAAAATACAATGTTGCCAAACGAATTGTACCCCATCTGCCCTCCCAAAATATCCCACGTAAGGGCAAAAATCACCATCATCCACAAAAACGCTAACTGGGTCTGGTAGGCAGGCATATCCACGGGGCAAACAGGGAGAGCAACAGGATACCACCGTAAAACGCAAAATTTCGTCCTTTGGTGTTCATTTGAGGTACCTACGCTTGAGTCGGAGCCTGAAATTGCGATAGAGAAGAATGACAACCAGCAATGAAAAGACAAACGCTGCTTGAAATTCAGCCCCAAGGATAAAACCGGCAAAGTTCTCGGCCGCGCCAAGACCCAGACTGGCAAAAACAACACCCGCCACATTACCAAGCCCTGCAACTATTACGATCATAAAGGAACGAAGCGTGTAGGCAAGTCCACCAAATGGTTGTATGACCCAGGTCATCACAACCAACCCCCCCGCCGCACCGCAAATAGCCGCATTCAGAGCAAAAGTGATGGCATAGACTCTATCCGTATTCACACCAAGGATGCGCGCGGCGCGCGTGTCTTGAGCAGTAGCTCGGATGGCCTGCCCAAATCGCGCCTTTTTCAAGAACAGTGCGAGACAGATCCCCAGAAATATGGCAATAAAAAAACTGACAACTTTGATCTGAAGCACTGTTACCGCATTATCAAGCAAAAACCAGGTTCCCAGCCCGGGCTGGGAACCTGGTTTT
>PVMK01151964.1_pt1 | contig 59441 bp, 65 predicted proteins | sample 1853481 | NCBI WGS metagenome assembly PVMK01 (sample SAMN08533507, study PRJNA380276) | Marine sediment metagenome, whole genome shotgun sequencing project.
AGATCCGGCCCGGGCTGCCAGGATTAAAGCACTGGCAGCAGACGATCCAGGCCATTACATGACCGAAGAGCGGATAGAATCCTGCGCCCTTCTGCTGCAGCACGACCCCCGGGTTTCCGGACTGTTCATCACCAACAGCCGGGCGGTTTTGGACCTTCTTTTAGACCGGATGCCCGAGATGGAGGAAGTGACCCGTTTCGACGCCGTTCCGGCAGGGGTTCCGGACGCTGAAGCACTGGCAGCCTGGCAGGACGAGCTCATAAAACACCTTGAAAACCTGACAACCCACTCCTGGCCCGATAAAATCGAAACCATGGCAGATCCCCCCGAAGTTCCCGGAAGTGAAACCACCGTTGCCCTGACACTGTTCATCGCACCCGGGAGAGCGCCCCATGAATTCTTTGCCCAGTGCCTTGGAATCGATGCGCTCCAAGCTGAATCCACATCAGACAGCCCACGGTTTAAAAATACCTTGATTGGGTTAGTTGAAAAGAAAAGAGAATGACGCTGAACCCTGCCCTTTTCCCCCTTCTTGCACAGAAAATTGTGCACACCACACAAAAAAATGTGCATCAAAACCTCCCCTTAATTTTAAATCCCTACGGTTTCAGCACGTTGGTTTCTGGTACGCTTGTTGCATTTTAGATTGCGTTTATTCTGAGGAAATAGGTGTCGGGGCTGAGGGCTGGGGGATAGGAAATAGGTTTATGATAAGACTTTTTGCCCTTGGCTATGTAATACTCGAACCTCCGAGTCTTTATTCCTATTTACTATTTCCTGGGCCCTGAGCCCTTAACCCTGTTTGAACCCTGCAGACCACTTGTAAATTTTATTACAAAATTGTATTTTCTCTTTTGAGTGTTATACGTCATTTCGTTGACGCATAACGCGCTGTAGTACTTTTTGAAAATTAAATATAACATCTTGATTTTAAGTTAAAATAATGATATAAGAATGTAATCTGTTTAGAGTCTTATGCGTCTTTGAAAGACGTGTTTCTCAAAAATTTTAGGTCATATAATACTAGTTGGGCAGCCAGTCCATATCGTTGCATTTTAGGATTCGAAAGCAGGGAGATATGAACTTGGATCTCGAAACGACCATGTACTTCCGTGATCAATTCAGAGAAGCACGAGCTACTGCACTGCGAGATGCCGAGGGATTCCAAGAAATCCTATTTGTGCTCGAAAGGTTTGGGGCCTACCTTACGAGGAGTATTGGAACACTCGGTAGTTATACAAATGACATTCAAGAAGCGGCGCTCGTCTCTCCTCTGGCAGATCATATTCCAACACATTGCCTGTCATGGCACGTACCATTCTCACAGTTGTACGAGTTGGTGAGAGAGGCCCGTAATGATGCTTTACACCAGGGGGCGTTCGCTCGACACCTAACCGGCAATGCAATTCAACTAGCGCTTGTATTGGAGGATGCTCTGATGAGAAATCAAAATACGGCTGGCGATTACATGGTACGTGAGCCGGTTTGTGCATCGCTCTGGCAACCTCTGAGCTTCATTCGTCAGAAGATGCTGGCAAACTCATTCTCGTATCTACCTATATGGGATTCACCGCACTGGCTACTGATATCCGACTACCATATTGCCCAATACTTGCGAAACGGAAATAGAAAGACCAGATTGGCACAGACACTTGAAGATGCAAGAGATGAAGGCTTGATTCTGGAAGAGGTGAGCACCAGCGTTGCTGATTCTCCTATCAATGAGGTATTGGAGAAGTCTAAAGGCAAGCCAGTGATTGTTGTTGATAGAGAGCAGGTTGAACGACTTGTTGGCATCGTTACACCTTTTGATCTCTTATGAGCAGTTGGCCGCCCATCGGGATAGGGACGCCCATCACTGAGCGCCCCTCCCACACAACCGGACATACGGGTCGCGTATCCGGCGGTCCCCGCTTCGCTAAAGCTACGACGGGACAGGTCGGCTGATCCCCGCAAGCGGGATTGCTTCCGCTAACAGGCAGTACGAGATTTAGGGAGAAATAAACCAAGCAAAATAAAATGAGCCCTTGGTAAGGCATATGCCACCCATTTCACTTTACTCATACGCCATGGGCCTTTTCGAGAGCAGCCGTTAAATACAGCTTTCCAATGCGGAATTCCGCGTTTCTTTAACTCACGAACACGGGTCCGGTAATTCTTCCACTGTTTCCAAACGATTGCTCTTAAACGGCGGATAATCCAATAGTTGATCGACTTAAACCCGGCTGCGACTTCGGCCTTACCGAAGTAATTCCACCAGCCCTTCAGATATTTATTGAGCCGGTCGATTACTTGCTGAAGGCTTCTGCCGCCGCTTCGTGCCGGTCAACTGCCGCACACTGCTGCTTCATTCGCTTAATCGACGATCGAATGAATGCGAGATACGGGGATTATCCCTGCGGCTGGTAAAGCTGAAGCCCAGATAGGATCGCCACCAGGGGTGACTGACGGCGCTCTTATCCGGGTTCACTTTCAACCGCAGCTTGCGGGTGATATGAATCGTGATACACTCTGCATCACCCGCTCGGCAGCCCGTTTGCTGCGAACGTAGATTACACAATCGTCCGCATAGCGGACAAAGCGCAATCCGCGCTGTTCCAGCTCTTTGTCAAGTTGATCCAGTACGATATTGGAAAGCAAAGGCGAAACTTTTATCCGAGAACGTCGGGTCCCAGATGCCTGCAGCACTCGTGCGTAATGGCCTGCTGAATCAAGCGGTCCACCACGGTCGGAATGCCTAATAACCTCACGCCACCGTTCGGTTTCGGAATTTCCTTTCTCCGAACCGGCAGCGGCTTGTAGGTTCCTTCCAGCAGTGTCTGCTTGATTTTTGGCCAGCACCGTTTGAGATACGATTTAAGCTGTCCCACTGTCATGCCATCCACGCCTGGAGCACCCTTGTTGGCCAGAACGCGGCGATATGCACGCCACATGTTTTGGCGGGTCACAATGATCTCCATCAAGTGGACATTCTCTGTCGGGCTTTGGGTCTCACGCAACGCTATGGTCATTTCAACTCCTGTTGCATTATGATCATAAGTACACGTAGCCTGCGGCCACTGTCATTTACCCAGGTATTCACCTGTGGTACCGTTTGGGCCTTTGCCGGGGTGAGTCCTCCCCGCTTTGCGGAGCTCGTTTCCAGCCATACCAAGGGGTATGACGTCCTGCGGCTAATATGCCCGCTGCTGACTTCTGTCATGCGATCAGGGGTCGATTTCTCGATCCCTCAGCACGAAGCAGCATGACAGATCTCCCGGGGTAAACACGCATCTTTCCGCACACGAGCGCCGAGTATACCTACCTGGCCTATAATGGATAGAGGACTTTACCGTGTGTTGCCCCGACGACGGGATCTTCGACCGGCTCGTCCCACCATGCCCGCGTGTCGCAGATCCCGTATGCGGGGACTCGGTTTTTGTTCATCGCCCCGTGCGTTTGCGGTACCCTGCCTCGGCAGGGCGGCTTCCTTTCCAAGCACCGTCGCCGATACCCGGTTGCCATACCGCTATACCCTTCGCCTCCATCAGGCTGGATTTGGGACTTGATGAGCTTTGAAATAAAGGGTAAGCTCAACGCACCCTTAAGAATACGTGCCGTGCCCGGCACACAACATTGGAATTCACCAGATCCAAAAAGCTGGCGCTTTTTGTCCAGGTGATTCCAGACGTTCGGCTATAGGATAAGAAATGAAAAAAATAGAAGAAAATTATCAACGTATAACAGATGATAGGCGTTTGTTCGATATTCGCTTCTGGCAATCCCAAGGAGATCTTGCCATTTTCGAAGCGGTAACGGAAATGCTAAATGATTATTTTTTAATTCGAGGAAAAAATGCTAACGAGTCCAGACTTCAGAGAACTATTGAAAATTTTCGAAAAGCATAAAATTCGCTATCTCGTAGTGGGCGGATACGCAGTTATGAAATATAGTGAGCCACGCTTCACGAAAGATCTTGATGTGTTTATAGCGACTGATCAAGAAAACGCAGAAGGTGTGTATTCGGCCTTAAAAGAATTTGGTGCACCACTGAAAAATCTTACTTCAGATGACTTCGCAACTAAAGGATATTTCTATCAGATGGGAAGGCCCCCTTTGAGAGTCGATATTATGATGTCGATCCCAGGAATCGAATTTGATGAGGCTTGGAAAAATCGTGAAGTGGTTCAACTGGATGATCTTAAAATTCTATTCATTTCGCGATCTGACCTTATCCGAGCAAAGGAAGCAAGCGGAAGGCCGCAAGATAAAATCGATATTGAAAAACTCAAGGAAGCCGAACAATTGGATACACTTGACAAGAAATAGCGCGCCGCTTTGCTTTGCGCTATTTTTTGCAAGTGATCCATGACGAACCCCGCGGTAAGATGCCAAGTTAGGCGCAATTAGAATGGCATTTGTTGATGAAGCATGATGAGAAGAAGTTATTTTTTAACAGCTTGCATGAAAATAAAAAATATTTCAAGAAAAATAATTGTCAGTAAAGATAGTAAAAGATAATTTGGAGACACTTCTCCCTACCCGATGTAAAAAACGGTTAGTAGAAGTACAAGAAGATATACTACTCTCTTTTCGGTCTGAACGATTTTTGAAAGCGCAAATTTAATTCTCCTTTTTGTATCAGTTCTTTGACATATTTAATGCTGGGCAGTTTTTCCATGGCCTTTCGGATTCTGTCTTGAGACGGATGTATGTAGGGTTCTGTGCTGCGCGATGAAGAATGTCCGAGAATACTCTGGATGATCAAAATATCAACGTCTTTATCGTTAAGGTGAGAAGCCATGCTGTGGCGCAGCGTATGGCAGGTAACGTTAAAGGGCACATGGAAGTCGGTTTGGAGCAGTATTTTCAGCACATCGTAAAACGGGCAATGCATCTGCGCATGGGAGATCATACAGTTTTAAAAAGTTCCCATAGCTTCTGAGGGTAAAAAGCTTTCGGTTGATGGAGGCACCGCAGTTTTGGCGCTGTTTTTTGAGATAGTACTGGAAGTTGATTACCGCAGGCCCGTCTATGGTTTGCAGGTTTTGTGAGCAGATAAAGTTTTTGAACAGGTCCAAATCAACACGGTTGCTTTTAACTGTTTGCGGGCTGATCTCATAGATGTCCTGCCGGTAATTAAAAAAGTCATCAAAATGTCGGAAGAAATCATTGGATGCTACTGCCATGAGAACCTCCTTGAGATGAGGATGCTGTCAAGAGCCAGTTGTTTCAGTTTATCTGACACGTGGATATAGATAGAAGTATCGGCAATCGAGTCGTGCCCCACGCGCAGCGCAGGCGCTTGCGCCGCGTGTCATCACCTGAATGTCGGCCAGAGGAACGCCACAGTGATACATCTCTGTGGCAAAAGAGTGTCTGAGCACCCGAGGTGTAACATCGGCAACAATACCGGTTTTTTTTGCCTGATCTTTGACAATGCGCTGTACTCGATTATTTGAGATGGCTGTTGTTTTGGTATCAGCCTGGAAAAGCGGAGCACACTTTTTGTTCGGTGCTTTGGGATGGGACAGGTATCGTATGAGTTCATCGAAGAGTCGATCGACAACAAACAGTGCCCGCTGCTTTTTGTTTTTGCCGCGGACGCGCAGTAGCCCGGTATGTTTGCCGTGGCCGGTTTCGAAATCGCGCACTTTCAAGCCGGTGAGTTCGCTGGTTCTCAAGCCCAGAGCCCAGAACAAAGAGACCATGGTATAATTTCGCAGACCATGCCAGGAGCTTTGATCGAATGAATCAAGCAGTTTAAAAGCTTCCCGGGTTGAGATCGGTTTTGTGCGCTGTCGCCGGCGCTTTATTAAAAGAGGCAGAGTCTGGGCCGGGTTCGATGGGTTGTCGCCGGTTTTTTGAAGAAAGGTAAAAAAGCTTTTTAGCGCATAGTGATGATTTTCCATACGGCTGTGGCCGACGCGCAGCGCAGGCGCTTGCGCCGCGTGTGCCGGTATTTTTAAGATACGAGATCCATTGAAGCAGTTGAGGACCTTTTACTTTGACCGGGTCGGTTTTAAGTTCATTTTTAGCAAAGTTGCAAAAGGCCTTAATACTGATTGTGTAGGTTTCCACGGTTGAGGCAGCAAATCCGTTCACCTTTAAAAGTTTTTTACGGTACAGATCGATCAGGGCTATCATGTTGGCTCCTTTTTCATGTATGGGTGCTTTTTCATATAAACGGCGTACTGATCCGGGTTGAGGTGAGCGTATTTTATTGTGTTGGCGCGCCGGCTATGTCCGAGAATGTGTTGAGTGATTTCGATGCCGGCAACGCGGTTCAGATGAGTGGCGGCGGTATGTCTGAACAGTCTGGCATGCAGCTTTTTATGGATACCGAGTTGATTGGCCGCTTTGCGAAAAATATCTTGCAACGTTCGAGGGGAGATGCGTTTTTTTCGCTTAGATATCAGCACCGGTCCTTTGTTAAGTCTTAGCAGTTGCAAATACTTATGAATGATTTTACAAATACTGTGAGGCAAAACCAGGTTGCGCTGCCGCTGTCCTTTTTCCCTGACCCATACCAGACCGCATCTGAGATCGATATCTTCGATATCCAGAGCAATCAGCGTAGAGGTTCTAAGCCCCAGCGTGCCCAGTAGCATGATGATCACAAGGTTTCTCAAACCCAAAAGGTCTTCGGACTTGCGACAAAAATAGTTGATAAGCCGGTTGTATTCATCGATTGTGAGAAACTGCGGCACGGTTTTTTCGATTTTCGGATAAGGGAGTTTGAGAGCGATGTTTTTGGGCAAGTGCCGGTGAAGCGTCAGAAAGTGAAAAAACTGTCTGAGCGTCCAGATGCGTGATTTGCGGACATGGATGGATGGATTGTTAAAATCGGCCACAAAATCGATTAGATGTGGGTATGTGATCTTTTTTACAGACCGGATTTTCTGTAATTTCAGGTAGGCTTTGAATTCGTTCAATCGAGCGGTCAGTACTTGGATGGAACGGATTGAAAAATCCACAAGACGGCAATAATCCAAAAACTGATTGCAATAACGATGAAGCATGAAGGCACCTCCGTGGTTTAGTAATCACGCTTCATCATGAAATGCCCGTCAATACAAGACAAACTGCGCTAACTGCGGGGTTTGTTGGTTAGCTGAACAACCGAAGGAGAGAAACAATGGTTACAAGAAACTATTTGGTTCGTATCATGGTGGTATTTTTTGGAATCGGACTTTTATGCGCCGCATTGAGCAAGAACGCCTTTGCACATTGTGACACGCTTGATGGCCCCGTGGTGCAAATGGCAAGAATAGCCCTTAAAAAGGGTGATGTAACGCCACTGCTTAAATGGGTGCAGGCCGATGATGAAAAAAAGATTCGAGTCGCTTTTCAAAAAACTCTTGCAGTTCGTGCCAAGGGTGCCGAGGCCAAAGAATTAGCTGATATGTACTTTTTCGAAACCCTGGTTCGTATTCATCGGGCTGGTGAAGGGGCACCCTATACTGGTTTGAAACCAGGTGAAGCTGTAGACCCGGCCGTTGCCCTGGCCGACAAAGCTTTGGAAAGTGGATCGGTGGATAAGCTGGTCGATGTCTTGACGAAAGCTATGGCCAATGGCATTCGTGAACGTTTTCAGCATGCCGGCGAAACGCAAAAGCATGCCGATGACTCCGTGGCGGCCGGTCGTGAATTTGTCGAAGCCTATGTCATCTTCACACATTACGTGGAAGGCTTGCACGCTATTATCAAAGGAAGCGGGGGCCACCATGGTGAGGTTGCTAAAGACCATAGTGGACACGATAAATAGATAATCAGCTAACCTATAAGGATTGACACGACCTGAAAGGTCGTATTCAATCTATTGTTCAAGAAGCCCGGTTTAGTTGAGATTTTTGATAAGGGTATTGCTTCGATGATCTGAGTGAGGGAAATGAACAGAGGCGTTTTATCCCCGAGACGAAGCTCGGGACAGGCGATAAAAAGACATGAATATTAAGAGAAAGTTGTCGATATTCGGAGCCAAAATGCGGGTCAGGGCGTAGTTGTCCAGTGCCGTTTTAACGTGTATAAGTTCCAGTGTGTGCCACTCTCGTTTGAGCACATTGATAAAAAAGAACTTAATGCCACTGTAGCAAATCCGCATCGTGGCGGGTGACCATTTATCTTTGTTTTTGCGATGCAGGAAATAATCTTGAAGTTGTACCTCGGTGATTTGATCGGGGGTTTTGTTGTGAAAATCGACGAGCATGGAACGGATCTTGTATAGCATTGCTGAGTACGCTCGCTCATTCCGGCCCCGCAAAGCGGGATCTACCCTTCACTCCGACAAGCTTGCAGGGCTCTCATGGACTTTTGATAATAGTCTTTCATCATAACTCTCCTTTTGTTAAAGGGTGAATAAAATTGGTATGAGAGTTATGACGGAAAAATGGGAGTTCCTGCAACTTGTATGGAATTTCTATAAGATGAGATATTTAAACAGGATAAAAAAAACTGCCGCGAAGCGGCTTACTTGAACTAATTTCTAGAGCCGACGGTTACCGCCGCGGTTCAGAATAGTGTTATCTGCAAAATGAAATATGAAAATGAATGAAATTGAAATCAAATTTACGCCTCAAGAAAGAGATTTAATCATAGATCATACTTTTACTGGGCCGGATTTAACTAAAAGGCTGCAAATTGCAGAGATCAAAGGAAAGCACCTGATTGCAAAATATTCAACATATGATCTTGATGAACTAATCGGATTTATAGCGGCAGAAGCGAATCATACAGATGATAAAAAAATCGAGAAGAAACTTGATAGGCTATTTGAAAGACTGACTCGGATTCTTGAGAAATATGAATAAAAAAATTGAATTATGACTATACTTCGATGCACTAAAAAGTTGTTGTCCGAATTAAAGCTCAAGCCATCGGATGGAACTCAAGACGCAAACGAATTTGGCTGGTGGCATGCGAACCTTTTGCGAATTGATAGAAGGAAATGTGTTCTTTTTACGCATGACAAAACTCTATATACTCTTTTTGTTCCTGGACTGACAAAGTCTCACTTCCAAAATTTTCATGAAGTTTTTCGGCAAAATTTGTTAAAAGTTTAATGGCGGAAAACTTGCCCCAAAAACACATAGAAATTTTTCTTGATGATATTCGGGAAATTGAAATTTCCAAAACCAACAATCGTAGTGTTCTGGGTTCAATGAACGACCTGACATTTCAGCTTAAATATAAAATTGCTGATGAGGGTGGAATTGAAATTACCGACATTACGAAATTGATTCATGATTTAAACCGTATCCCGATGAGTGCCATAGAGGAAATATACAGTATTTATGAGTTAAAGAAATTATTTAATAAACTGAACAGATAACATGCTGCTGTTAGGGACGCGCAAAAAAACGCTCGCCCCAAAGCAGCGGCGTTAGGATTTCTAAAGGAGGGATTCTTAGATGCCTAAAACTCGAAAAATACTCAAAGTCCTCAAGAGCAAGCCAACGATTGAAGGTGCTGGCGTTCACCTGAAAAGGGTTTTTGGATTCAGTGAAGTACCCTTGTTCGATCCTTTTCTGCTTCTAGATGATTTCCGATCTGACAATCCCGACCACTTTCTAAAAGGTTTCCCTTGGCATCCTCATCGCGGGATCGAAACAATCACCTATGTTCTGAACGGGGACGTAGAACACGGTGACAGCCTGGGAAACAAAGGAATGATCAGTTCGGGGGATGTACAGTGGATGACCGCCGGCAGTGGGATCATCCACCAGGAAATGCCTAAAGGTGACGAAAACGGAAGAATGTACGGATTTCAACTCTGGGCCAATCTGCCTTCCGGGGAAAAGATGATGGATCCGCGGTATCGAGATATAGCCAGCAAACAAATACCCGAAGTCAAGCTCCCCAATGATACGACCATTAAGATCATTTCCGGTGAAGTATCCGGCATTAAAGGCCCTGTAGAGGATATTGTAATTGATCCCGAGTTTATTGACGTTACAGTTCCTGAAAATTCAGAATTCGCACACCCCACAAAACAGGGCCACACGGTCTTCGCCTACATCATCGACGGCCAAGGGTATTTCTGCAAGGAGAAAAATCCTTTCACTTACGAAGTGGAAGGGAAAAACTACTTTGACATTCAGCGCGATCCATTTGTCGAAAATGGGACGATTGTTTTATTCGACGACGGTGAAAAGATAATGGTCTTTACCGAGGATCATAAAGTGAGGTTCCTCCTGATTTCCGGCAAACCCATTGGTGAACCCGTCGCCTGGTACGGCCCCATAGTTATGAATACCCAAGAGGAATTACAAACCGCCTTTGAGGAGTATAAGCAAGGAACTTTCATTAAATATAAAAGATGAATTCGATTAAACCCTAACCTCTAAGGATTGACACGACCTGAAAGGTCGTATTCAATCTATTGTTCAAGAAGCCCGGTTTTGATTAGATTTATCTGTAAGGGTATTGCTTCGATGATTTGAGTGAGCGAGGCCCCCCGGAAACGATAGAATTTGGGGTGCCGGAGGTGAACAGAGGCTTTTTATCGATAAAAAGACCTGATCGAGAGCATTGCTGAGTACGCTCGCTCATCCCGGCCCCGCAAAGCGGGATCTACCCTTCACTCCGACAAGCTTGCAGGGCTCTCATGGATTGATCGTAGTAATTCTTCATCATAACCTCTCTCCTTTCGTTTGAAGGGTTTATTGGATGGGGATCCAATAGAGGTATGACAGAGAATTAAAAGCTTTTGCAACCTGCCGCGGATGGGCTTTATCTGAGAGAATTAACTGAAGTCTTATCTGCCGCGAAGCGGCTTACTTGAATAAGAAAATTCAGCTGACGCGAAATATGCGCGGCTGATTTTGGCGTTGGATGTCTCCAGCTAGTTTTTTAGGATTGAAAGGAACAAAACAATAACCCTTGACGATAATATCTTATTGGGTTATTATATTTACAATGATCAAAATATTTAAATGCAAAGAGACTGAAAAAATATTTCAAGGTCGGTTTTCTAAAAAGTTGCCTCATGACATACAGCGACTTGCGGAAAGAAAACTAATAATGATCCATAGAGCGGCTAATCTTAATGATCTCCGAGTTCCACCTGCAAATCGACTGGAGAAATTGAGCGGCAACCGTGAAAGACAGCACAGTATACGAATAAACGACCAGTGGCGTATTTGCTTCGAGTGGCGCGAAGACGGCGTATACAGTGTTGAGATAGTTGACTATCACTAGGGAGGTAACATAATGAGAGATTTCCCGCCAACACACCCTGGCGAAATATTACTTGAGGAATTTTTAAAGCCAATGGGAATAACCCAGTACCGGCTTGCAAAAGATATTGGCGTTCCTGCCATGCGAATTAACAAAATTGTTCGTGGTGAAAGAGGGATTAGTGCTGACACAGGTCTAAGGCTGGCCCGGTATTTTGGGATGTCTGTTGATTTTTGGACAGGCATTCAAGTTCATTATGACACTGAAATGGCCAAAATGAATTTGGGAAATCGGTTAGAAAAAGAAGTCAAAGTTCTTGTTCCGGCAACCTGAAAATCAGACAATCCTCTTATATCCAGCATCCAATCGGGTAGCCGGGGGTTTTTCTCCCCCAGCCCCCACACCACGCAGCAAGCGGGTCTACCACAGGCATTTCCTTCGGTCACGCACCGGGCGGTTCACTTAAATTGCCGGACCGTAGTTGGGTAAGGATATTAGCCAAGAGTGGTGATAGCGGGCCACCCTGGGGAACGCCCTTTCGAGTGACCTGTCGGCGGCGCTGAGCACCACACCGGCTCTCAGGTACTTACCGATCAGTTTCAGGACACGTTTGTCTTTGATTTTCCGGGCCACCCGATGCATAAGCACATCATGGTTGACCGTATCGAAAAACTTCGACAAATCCATGTCCACGGCAATCCGGTAGCCTTCTTTGATGTATTCCCGGACTTTGTAGACTGCATCATGGGCAGACCAACCCGGTCTAAACCCATAACTCGCGTCTGAAAATTCAGGATCAAAAATCGGCGTGAGAACCTGTAAAACGGCTTGTTGGGTCATCTGGTCTGTGACGGTTGGAATACCCAATGGGCGGCCGCCCGATCGCTTGGGGACTTTCACCCCATAAGTTCACGCCCATGCCGGGCGTACACAAAGCTAATTCAGCCGACCAAAAAGCCGCACGGCTAATTACCGATGTTATGTATGCCTCAATTTAAAAAACTTGACAAAACGTACGCAATGACGTACTGTTTGGGTGTAGAAAATCCATTAAATCAGAGGAGAATCATGCCGACACTAACAGCCACTGAAGCAAGATCAAATCTTTATCGACTTATTGACGAAGCGGCGTCTTCCCACGAGCCAATTATCATAAAGGGTAAGCGCGGCAACGCTGTACTTATTTCCGAAGATGACTGGCGCGCTGTCCAGGAAACCATGTATCTACTTAATATCCCGGATATGCGGGAATCAATTCGGAAGGGATTAGCCACTCCAATCGAGGAATGTACCCAGGAACTTGACTGGTAATGTGCCGAGTCGTTTTCACAAAACAGGCTCAAAAAGACGCCAAAAAACTATCTTCTGCCGGTCTACGTCCAAAAGCTGAAAAGCTGATTGAAATCTTGCGTGAGAATCCTTACCAAACGCCTCCACCATTCGAAAAACTCTTAGGTGATTTATCCGGGGCCTTTTCCCGGCGGATAAATATACAGCACCGGATAGTCTATCAGATTCATAATGACAAAAAAGTGGTTAAAGTCATTAGAATGTGGACTCATTATGAATGATAAGCCATAATATTGCGCTTGCAGCCGGACTCGGCAAAACCTCGCCGCTGAAGCGCCCGTTAGGGCTTCAAATAAAATATTGAGGATATAGTGTTTTTATTAACAAACCCATATCTCATCGCCTTGGGTATACCAATCGTTCTTTTGGCTTCTGGTGCCTTTGCCAAGAAACTTGTAAGAGGTTCTTCATGGGAGCGCTTCGATTTTTTTCTTGGGGTGGAATTCACATTGGCCGCGATGTCCTCAGCTCTTATTTATGTCTTTGATTTAGTCAAACTTGGGTCGAACAACCCAACAGTTCCGAAATACATTGATGAATAAGTTTGCCGCAACAGCAGAATCTACCGAAATTTTTCCCTCATGTCGGCCCACTTCAAAAACTTACTATTAAACCAGTCCATAGGGACCAGATGCTTACTCCGTATGATCCGATGGAAGGGCGAAAATACAATTATACTGTATTTTTCCCTAAGCTTATGACGATAGTATGGATTCAGATAAAGCGGATCTGGCAAAAACCGTTGGTGAACTTCGCGATTTATGCTCCTTAATACATAGAAATATTTCAACAGTTAAGATGCAAGAATACATTTTCGAGGAATATGATAGGAACTCATATTCTATTCTCGCAGGATTTGGCTCCGCCAAACAATTTCGTAACAACTTTATGAAAAGAATGATTTCGAAATTCGATCTGAGAATGCACCAGGAATGCAGATGAAAACAATCTGATAGCCATCGGGTGAACTTGAGCGGGTATAAATAGCCGTTGCCGCTTATTCAAATGGCGGCGTTTCCGGATCTTCTGTAAAGAAGTTAGGTTATACCCGCCAATTTACCCTGGCCGTTGGCATCTAAATAATCCTTGATAATTAGGTCTAAAAGGCTATACAAAGGATATACATAAGGAGGTGTCGGATGCTTGCAAAAATTCAAAAATGGGGAAATAGCCAGGGGCTTCGTCTTGCCAAGAATCTGCTCGCAGATGCACAGCTTGATGTTGGCGATGAGGTTGATATTAGTGTGAAAGACGGCATTATGATCATCGCACCAGCCAAAAGAATACGCGGCCGTCATAGCCTTAAGGATCTTGTGGCACGTATTCCAAAAAATTACCAGCATAGTGAAGTTGACTGGGGCGAACCGGTTGGTAAGGAGGCTTGGTAGATGGCTGCTTATATCCCCAAACAAGGGGACATAATCGCAATCACATTTGATCCACAATCCGGTCATGAACAGAAAGGACGGCGACCCGCTTTTGTTGTTAGCAAAGACCTGTTCAACCGAAGCACAGGTTTGGCTATTGTATGCCCAATTACAAACACAAATCGGGATTTCCCCTTCCATGTACCTATTCCGGAAGAAAGTAAACTGTTATCGTGTTTGTTCATCTCCAACTTTCAAATTCTTAAGGTGAATTTATGGACCTCTCTACTTGGTTATTGTTTTCAAGCATTGCTCTCGTTGCCACCATCAGCCCAGGTCCCGCAGTTCTTCTGTCAGTCACAAATAGCCTAACCCATGGATTCACAAAATCAATCTTTTCTTCACTTGGAAACATCACAGGTATCTTTGTTGTTTCAAGTGCAACTGCTTTAGGCTTGGGTGCGGTGCTGCAAAGATCACGTAGTAAACCGGACCGTGGTTTTGCGTCACTTAAATGCAAGGTTTCCAATCAGCAAAAGGAGCCTGTTATTGAATACGGCTATCGTTACTTAATTGCCTGCAAGAATTTCGAGATGCCGCGGTTTCAAAATTGAACAAATTCAGGATGCTCCAGATAGGCATCAAGGACATTGTCATGATCGACGTTCCGTTTAATCGAAGGAGAGTATTGTGGACGGCATTGCTGGTAATACCAATGGCGCTTTTTCTCGGATCCTGTTCGGTGATTTCTCAACAGATCAGAACGGAATCCATACCGCCGATTCAGTTTAAAACCCTTCTTCTGGAAAAAGATAAATACATGGGATATACCGTGATCCTGGGCGGATACATTCTGGAAACACAGAATTTACCGGACAAATCTTTGATTAAAGTCTTGCAAGTTCCCTTGGGATTCGGAGAAAAACCCAAATCAAAAGACCTTTCAGAGGGAAGATTCATCATCTCACACAAGGGTTTTTTGGACCCGGAAATTTACAACAAAGACCGTAAAATTACCGTGGCCGGCACCATCGCCGGTACCGTAGTGGAAAAAATAGATGACTACCCCCAGCCCTATCTCAAGATAAAAAGTCGTGAAATATACCTTTGGCCCAAGGAGACGTACTATTACCCCGCACCTTACTATGATCCATGGTTTTATCCATATCCCTACTATGGATACCGGCATCGCCATTACCCTTATTACTGGTAAATGAAGAATGGCTTGAACCGATGCAAAACTCGCTCAATAAAAAACAGAAGCTATCCAAAATGCAATAAATTCTAAAATTGTGAAATGGATTACATAAGTCCATGGCAAATATTATTCATAATATTCGATGATGTCATTTTCATAAGGGAGCCAACCATTTAAAATCTTAATAAAAATTTTCTATAGTATGATTTTGGCATGTTTTATGCTTTCTTAGGGTAAAGCTTTGAACACGCTTTGAAGCCGGCATTTGGGGAACCCTTCAAATAAAACCTTCGGACACATCCGGCATGGGTTACTGCTGTAAATTTGGATCGTGTTTCTCAATATTAATAAATAGTCGTTCTGAACTTATACATTCAACAAGTTCGGAAACGCAAAAGAGGTATGAGCAGTGGCTGACAGAAAAAATAATGCTGAAAGCATGGAGACTTTCAAACACGGAAGGATCATTAATGTTATCAGCAGCAAAGGGGGCGTCGGAACAACGACCATCGCCGTAAATTTGGCCGTGAGCCTGGCGGCAGAGAAAAATAATCCATCGGTTGCATTGATTGACATGAATCTGTTGTTTGGAGATATCCCGCTTTTTTTGGAGATTGAGCCAAAATATAACTGGAGCGAAATCACCAAGAATATTTCCCGTCTGGATGATAGTTTTTTGAAAGATATTCTGTCCCTTGACGCTTCGGGAGTTTATGTCCTTCCATCCCCAAGTTACGTGAGCGATCTGGACGTTGAAACAATTGATTTTATGGTACATTTACTCATACTCATGCAACGGGTGTTTGATTTCATAATCATCGACGGGGGGCAACCCTTGGATGACATATCTTTAAAGATCTTAGAATTATCAGACATTGCTCTGCTGATCTCAATTTTAACCCCCCCTTGCATATTAAATACGCAAAATCTTTTAAAGACATTTCGCAGCTTAGGTTTTCCTTTGGACGAAAACATCAAGATCGTTGTCAATCGTTATTTAAAAAAATCGAATATTTCTTTAACCGATGCAGAAGCTTCCTTTGAAAAAGATATATTTTGGAACATACCCAATGATTATCAAACCACGGTAAATGCCATCAACAAGGGAAAAGCACTTGCTCAATCTGCTCCGAACGAAGCCATCACCAAAAACTTCAGAGAGCTTGCCACGAAATTACTCGCTGAATCTGAGAAAGCCGGTCCGGCTATTTCTTCATATCGCCGGGCGATCAAGAAGACACCAAATATCGGTACTTACATCTATCAAAAAGACAAATTGAGTATCAACAGACATCGACGAAAAAGTGATATGGCCCAATATGATGCCGTCTCCAAAGACCGGCGCAGAAAAATGAGAGACGGTATTATTATTGTGGACCATGATCGCAGGCAGAATGACAACCCCGATTATAACGGTCCTGAGAACCGCGGTGGGATTGACCGAAGAAGCGGCAAGAAAAGAAGACAAAAAGATTAGTAGATACCCGGGTCCGGAGGGCTCTGCTTTGGGGTACCCCTGGAAGGGGTTTATTTTTCCATAGATCCAGTGTCTACGGTGCCAAAAGGCGGGAAAAACGCTGAATTTTTGTTTTTTTAGTGAAAGGATATTTAAACAGAACGTATTAATTTTCTGTTTCGATTCTTTTCCAAATATAAAATAGATGTCTTCAAAAATTTAAAAAATACACAAGAAAGCTTGACTCCCTCAATTAATTGGTATAAGGATTTTTTCCGATATGGATGAGCGGTGAATTTTATTGCCGCGACCTAATTTAATTGCGAAAGGAGGCTCTTTAAATGGCTTTTATCCCTACTGTTGACGCAGAAAAATGCGAAGGTTGTGAGGAATGTGTTGATGTCTGCCCTGTTGAAGTGTTTGAGATGGAGGATGATAAATCCGTTCCGGTAAATGCTGACGAATGTCTGGGTTGTGAGAGTTGCATCGAGGTGTGTGAACCCGGTGCAATTACAGTTGAAGAGACATAATCCGTCAATCGAATCCATGTTCCCCGGTCCTTTTTTATATGGACCGGGGGACAATTTCCAATAGATGACTGCCCCTATAAATTACCATCCCCGCCTTCCCTCTCCGGCACCCCGGACACTGGATTTTTAGCCACCGAACCATCGGATACTGACACTGTTTTCTAAGTACATGTATTCATAAATACGGTCACGTACTTATGAATTAGATCACTAAGGAATGAAAAACCGGTGACTCTTACCAAACGCCCATGTCTTCACAGACCCTCGGACATTTCACCCGTTTCCAGATATTCGATTCTTTCGAGCAAGGGTGGATGAGAATAGTTAAAAAAGACATAAAGTGGATGGGGTCTGAGATTCGAAAGGTTTTCCTTTGCCATTTTCTTCAGCGCAGTGACGAGGGGTTTTGCGGTCTTTAAAATTCCGAGGGAATAAAAATCCGCCTCCCGCTCAAATTTTCTGGAAATAACTCTTCCAACGGGCGATAGAAAAAAGTTTGCAGGCTCCCACAAAATCCCCACCAGAAAAAGGCCCACATAGGAAGACATGTCTGAAAAACCAAAACTTTCATACATATTTTCCCATGTCATCAATTTTGCCGCCAGGAAAAAAAGAAGCAGAGACATAAAACTGGTTATAAAAATTTGTTTTTTAATATGATTTTTTTTCAAATGCCCTATTTCATGGGCCAGAATCGACAGAATTTCGTCCTGACTGTGACATTGGATCAGAGAATCAAACAGGACGATCCGCTTGGCTTTTCCGAGTCCTGAGAAATACGCATTGGTATGCCGGGTTCTCCGGGTTGCATCCATCTGGTATATCCCCTTGATGTCAAGGCCTTCTCTTTGGGCAAGTCGTTTAATCCCGGTTTTAAGCTCCCCCGCCTCAAGGGGTGTAAACGTATTAAACAGGGGCGCAATAATGGTGGGATAGAGAACGGTCATCAGCAGTTGGAAACACAGAAAAACAGCCCAGGCCCAAATCCACCAGTTCCCTCCGAAATACTTCAACATCAACAGGAGTACGGATAAGAGAAAACCGCCTAAAACGATCATTACCAGCAATCCCTTTACCAGATCAGAAATCCAAATTTTTATGGTTTTTGTATTAAAACCGTATCGTTCCTCGATGACAAAACTATGATAATAATCGAAAGGAAGGCCGACCAACATCTCTCCCAATCCAATGACGGCAAAGAAAATCAAGCCTGCCGACAAAAAATTTGTGTTCGTCAAATTTTCATCGAGCCATGGAAGAACACATGAAATAATGATAAAAAGGAAAAGTGTTTTGCCTGCGCAGGTCTGGACAAACTTGAATCTGAAATTGTCCGAGGTGTATCGAATGATGTTTTTTAACTCTGCCTCCTGGATCACTCCTTGAAAGGCGGCTGGAACCTTTGCTCCATATTTATTGAGATAATTTATATTTATTCGCTCAATGGCCAGACACAGGACCACGCTGAGAAGATAGACACTGATATAAACGATCAAACATGCGTTAAATGAGATCATACATACTCCAGGCAACAATCTATTTATCAAAAAACGACATGTATTGTAGCATTACCGCCTTTGGCAATCAAGATACTATCCAGGATTTCTGATAAGCACTGCCAAGAATTATTTTATTATAGGTTATGGCAGGTATTCCGGATTTTAATCAACATTTTGAGCAGTCCCAATCGGTTGTAACCCTTGAACTTTGAACCCTGAACATAGAACCGACCCGTTTAGGTCTATGTTAACTCAGCTTGAGAAAAAATGCGTATTAGCGGTTAAGGATATTTTTTCCCCTCAAAATGCTGGCAAACATACGTCTTGCGCGGCACAACAAACTGTGATAATTTCGTTTTATGAAACAATACGTAATCGATGAACTCCGGCCCAAGGATCATGAAGAGATCAAGATTTACATGGAAGAGAACTATAGTGCCTCCGATGTGGGTGGAATTTACTGGATACCCCTTGAGCAGGACATTCTCACCAAAATTCAAAAGGAGCATACGGACTGTCAGCCCTTATATTTTGCCGTCGACCTGGAGGCAAACCATATCGCCTTTGAGATGCTGATCCGCACCCAAAAAAGAATGCGATGCAGTTGCATGGGCTATGCAACCGAAAAACAACGCAATTGGCTTATCGGGCTTGCCGACTCAATATTTGATCAACTCGGAATTAAAATCTAATCCACCCCGCCATTCCGCCATTGATGGAACAACCATGAACAGACACCGAAACGTTCTGGATCGATGATGAAGTCTTTATGATAACAATAATGATACGCAAACTAATTATTGTTTTATGGACCTTGCTTTTTACCGCTTTTATGGCAGTAATGACCATATTGCTCTCCTTCTTGTGCACCGATGAAGATACGGCGCATAAAGTTGGAAGAATCTGGGCAAAATGCATACTTGCTGTGAGCAAAATCAAAGTTACGGTTAGAGGTTTTTCAAATTTGAATCTACGCGGGCCTTATATTTATATGGCCAACCATACGAGCAATTATGATATCCCTGTTCTCCAGGCCTATCTTCCGGTTCATTTCAGATGGCTTGCCAAAGCGGAGCTTTTTAAGATACCAATCTTCGGTTATGCGATGAAAAGAGCGGGCTATATCAGCATTGATCGTTCCAACAAGAAATCTGCCATACAGAGCCTCCAACAGGCAGCAAAAATCATCAAAAACGGAGCATCCGTCGTTATATTTCCGGAAGGTACCCGGAGCAGAAATCAAAATGTCCAGCCATTTAAAAAAGGAGGATTTGTTTTGGCGGTGGATTCCGGTGTCCCTATCGTCCCGGTAATCCTTCATGGAACCTGGAAAATTATGCCGAAAAATCAGATTTTAACCGAACCCGGACATGTGGTTATGGAAATCAAAAAACCCATCGAATCTTCGGATTATAATAGAGAAACAAAGGACCTTCTTATGGGAAAAATCAGAAACGTAATCTTGGAATCCTTAGAAAACGGTAAAAAGAACGGATCATTATGTTGAAAATAATACCCCTCGGCGGATTGGGAGAAATCGGACTTAACATGATGGTTTTTGAATATGGCGATTCAGCGTTCATCGTTGATGCCGGGCTGATGTTCCCGGAGGACTATATGCTGGGGATCGATTATGTAATTCCGGATATGACTTACATCAAACAGAAAAAACCCGATATTTTAGGGGTCGTTTTAACCCATGCCCACGAAGACCATATCGGAGCATTGCCGTATCTTCTGAAAGAGATGAATGTGCCGATTTACGGCACGCCGTTTACCCTGGGGGTTGTGCGGAAAAAACTTGAAGAACATGGACTTCTTTCGTCCGTTTTGCTGCATAAAATTTCACCCAGAGAAAAGCTTAAATTGGGCCCTTTTGAACTCGAGTTTATTCGTGTCTCTCACAGCGCTATAGATGGCGTGGGCATTGCCGTTAAAACACCCATAGGGCTCGTCGTTCATACCGGCGATTTTAAGATCAGCCACACGTCTGTTGACGGCATGATAACCGACGTAAACAAGTTTGCCCAATATGGCGAAAAAGGGGTTCTTGCACTTCTATCGGATTCCACAAATGTTGAAAAAGAAGGATATACCATCTCCGATGAGGAGGTTGGAAATACCCTGGAACGGATTTCAGCAGGCAGAACCGGGCGAATCATTATCGGTCTTTTTGCCTCCAGCATTACCCGAATCCAGCAGGTTATCGATATCGCCCAGGCCATCAACCGGAAAGTCGTCTTTAACGGCAGGAGCATAGAAACGAGTGTAAATATAGCAAAAGATCTCGGGCACATACGTATCTCTGAAGAGATGGAAATCCATATCGAACAGGTCAATGATTTTCCGGATGAAGAAATCGTTATCATAACAACGGGCAGCCAGGGAGAGCCCATGGCGGCCCTTGCTCGGATGGCAACAGGCACCCACAAGCAGATAAAGATAAAAAAAGAAGATACGGTTATCCTTTCCTCAAAATTTATACCCGGTAACGAAAAAGCCATCACCAAGATTATTAACGATCTTTATCGGCGAGGTGCCGATGTTATTTATGAGAAAATATCGAAAATTCACGTATCGGGCCATGCTTTTCAGGAAGAGTTAAAGCTTATGATTAATCTCACCCGGCCCAAATACTTTATTCCAATCCACGGAGAATTCCGGCATCTGGTTCTTCATTCGCGTCTGGCAAAGCAGGTCGGTATTCCCGAGGAAAACGTTCTTCTAGCGGAGAATGGACAGATCATAGAATTTGATGAAAATGGCGGAAGAATTCAAGACAATGTTTTGACGGGCCGGGTACTTATTGACGGCAAAGGTGTCGGAGATGTGGGAAGGCGAGTGCTCAAGGAAAGACGAAACCTGTCGGAAGACGGCCTGGTTGTGGTTAACATGGCCCTTGATGAAGAGACCGGTATTATAGTATACGGACCTGAAATCGTTTCCCGCGGTTTTGTGTTTGAAACGGAAACGGGCCACCTTTTGGAAGACGCAAAATGTATTGTCCTGGAAATTGTCGAAGAAGTGGACTCCGAAGTCCCGGACCGGGCGGCCAAAATCCGATCAAAAACACAAAAAGCCCTGAGAAAATATTTTTCCTTTACCATAAATCGCCGACCGGTTATACTCCCGTTTATTCTGGAAGTCTAAACATCGACCATTGAAATAGGTTCAAATGCGCAAAGAAATCACAGGAATTTTACTATTTTTTCTCGTTATTTTTACGCTGATCAGTCTTCTGTCATACAGTCCGGCTGATCCTTCGATCAATAATGCCAGGGCTGCGGGTCAGATCCATAACTTTTTTGGTTTATTTGGCGCCCATCTGGCGGGCATCCTCATAGGGCTGTTCGGGCTCGGTGCCTTCTGGGTCCCGATTTTACTACTTCTTACCAGTATCCATTTTTTCGGCAACCATTCCCGAAAAGCAATTATTTCGACCCTTGCCGGTGGAGTTATTCTGATGATTACAACGGGAAGCTTACTGGCACTTAAGCACAACCATATTGTTATTCTTGGCAGCAAATTTTCTTCCGGCGGTCTCATCGGAATCCCTTTAAAATCATTTTTCGTAAAATATTCCAACATCTTGGGCGGAGCCGTTATCCTGGCACTTTTATGGATCATCGGTCTGATTCTAGCCACCGGCTTTTCTTTGATAAAGTTTGGTAAACGATGTTGGCAAACCGGTATTTTTTCAGCAGATCGACTGGGCACGTTATTCATAAAATGGAAAGAGCAACGGAAAAAATCAAAAAAACTTTTCAGCACAAAGAAAGTTAAAAAGGTCAAGCAGGAACGGAAAATAAAAATAAAAACTCCCAAACCCCGGCCCATCAAGGAAGCTCCGGCTCCACGGCAGGAAGTGTTTGATTTCATGCATTCCGGAAAAGGATTCCAGCTGCCTTCCATCAATCTTTTAGACGATTTTGAGGAACCTATCTCTTCCGCCGATGATGAAAATCTAAAGATGCAGTCGAAGCTCCTTGAAAAAAAGCTCGAAGACTTTAATGTCAAAGGAGAGGTGGTTGCCATATCCCCCGGCCCCATCATCACAACCTTTGAATATAAACCTGCTCCGGGAATTAAAATAAACAAAATCGTCAATCTTACCGACGACCTTTCTCTGGCCCTCAGAGCCATAAGCATCAGAATTGTGGCCCCGATCCCTGGAAAAGCCGTCATCGGGATTGAACTCCCCAACGCCTCCAGGGAGATTGTAGGATTCAAAGGGATTGTCGCTTCGAGCGGATTTCAAAAATCGAAGTCGGAACTGACCATCTGTCTCGGCAGAGACATCATCGGAAACCCTGTTGTTGCAGAACTCGACAAGATGCCGCATCTACTCATTGCCGGCGCAACCGGAACCGGTAAAAGCGTTGCCCTGAATGCCATGATCTGCAGCCTGCTGTACAAATCGACCCCCGATGATGTAAAGCTGATCATGGTCGATCCCAAAAGAATCGAACTTTCCAGTTACGACGGAATACCGCACCTCATTACGCCGGTGGTAGCAGATATTAAAAAAGCCACCAATGCCCTTTTCTGGGCCGTACGTGAAATGGAGAGAAGGTATGAACTTCTGTCCGAAAATAAAGCCAGACACATAAGACAGTATAACCAGAAAATCGAAAAGGAGCGTCACACCCCCGAAGGAAAGGACCTGGAGAAACTGCCGTATATCGTTATTATCATCGATGAGCTTGCCGATCTTATGTTGGTCGCATCAAGGAACGTGGAAGTTGCCTTGACCCGCCTTGCCCAGATGGCCAGAGCCGCCGGCATCCATTTGATACTTGCCACCCAGCGGCCTTCCGTGGACGTGCTGACCGGAATCATTAAGGCCAACTTTCCCACCCGTCTTACCTTCCAGGTTTCTTCCAAGACCGATTCCAGAACCATTATCGATATGAACGGTGCTGAAAACCTTTTAGGAAACGGGGACATGCTTTTTCTGCCGCCGGGCACCGCTAAGCTCCAGCGCATTCATGGGGCATACCTTTCAGAATCGGAGCTTGGAAGGATCATCGAATTTTTGAAAAAACAGAAACCACCGGAATACGACAAGAGCATTGTCAAGGCACCCCCAAAGAAAACGGAAGATTCCGGTGAAAAAGAATATGACGAAAGATATGACGATGCCGTGGCACTCATTACAAAAAACGGACAGGCATCCATATCCATGATTCAGCGGCATTTGCGTATCGGCTATAATCGAGCGGCCCGTATTATCGAGATGATGGAGGTAGAAGGGATCGTGGGCCCCTCGGACGGTGCCAAACCGAGGGCGGTCCTGGTTAAAGGATATGACGACATTCCCTAGGGCTCACGCAAAAATGGACATTGATGAAAAACTGCTGAATACCGTTAAAGGTTTTCTGGACCGTCAAGAGGGTAACGCCCTTTATGAAATTGCCCTAGAAGCCAGTCGTCGCGGCCCCTGCCTGGAAATCGGGAGTTACTGCGGCAAATCGACAATTTATTTGGGCTCGGCCTGCAGAAAAAACAACAGCGTTCTATTCTCAATTGATCATCACCGAGGATCTGAAGAACAGCAGCCGGGAGAAGAATATTTCGATCCTGAACTTTACGACCAAAAAGCCCGCCGTGTGGACACATTTAAAGAATTTAGAAATACAATTAAAAAAGCCGGGATCGAGGATACGGTCATCCCCATGGTATGCCGGTCCGAACTTGCTGCACGTTTGTGGTCAACATCCCTCAGCCTGGTTTTTATTGACGGCGGTCATTCCTATGGGGCGGCATACACGGATTACAACGCCTGGGCCGGACATATCATGCCCAATGGATATCTGCTGATTCATGATATTTTTACAGACCCTGAAAAGGGCGGCCAGGCACCGTATCATGTTTACAAGCTGGCGGTTGCATCAGGTCTTTTCAAAGAACTTCCCATGATCAAAACCCTTGGGGTGCTTAAACGGTATAATTGCCAAGATATCATTCATAATCTTCCACAGTAATTATTATTAAAAACATTTTATCATTTTAGCTATGAAGAGTTAAATTTTTCCTTTCCTCAGATAAACCACAATGCTCTTCCCTATGACAGGATTGAGAAGAGTGTCCAGAAAACGTGTAATCCAGGGATGCTTCATTATATCCCATACAAGAAGACGGTGATACAGGTTTACGAGCCGACAATCTTCACGTTCCGGACCGACAAAGCACTTCAGCCACCAATACGGAGTATGGAGACTGTGGGCGGAATGATGCCCCCGTGGTTTCAGGCCTTCCCCTTCCAAAAGATCGAACAACGCTTTTTTCTTATAGATACGGATATGTCCATTTTCGGTGTTGTGGTAATTTTCGGAAAGGGCCCAGCAGATTCGCTCGGGCAGATACTTGGGAACACTGACAACAAGGTCCTTACCCGGTTTTAAGACCCTTGTGGCTTCAGAGACTGCGGTCTTCTCGTCATGAAGATGTTCCAGAATTTCCGAACAGATGACAAGGTCAAAATAATTATCCCTGAACGGCAGATTATATATGTCGGCAACAGAAACCTTACACACCCCGCCGCCGTGTTCTCCGAGTTTTTCCTGATTTTTTAGCCTGCTTTCCGCCTCAAAAACATCATCAAAGTTGATATCCACCCCTATGGCAATGACTTTTCTGAACCTAAAAGCACCACAGGTGTGACGCCCTGTTCCGCATCCGATATCCAGGATACGGCAGCCGGGTTTTATGTTAAGCCGGTTAAAGTCGATGGTAATCACGGATGGTTTCCCTGTACGCCGCAACAGTCATTTCTGCCGCCCTTTTCCAGTTAAAGCAATTGTGAACCCGATTAAACCCGGCACGACCCATTTTTTCGGCCTGTTCAGGATTTTTGAAAAGTTGTGTGATAGCATTCACAAGTTCCCGGGAATTCGCAGGGGGGACCAGAATACCGGCATCCCCCACCACCTCGGGCAAGGCACCGCCGGTGGTGCTGACAACCGGAAGACCGCATGCCATAGCCTCGCCGGCAGGAAAACCGAAACCTTCGTATACGGACGGAACGATTGCCAAAGAAGCCCTGGCATATTGCTGAACGAACGCTTCATTGTCGATCCGGCCTGTAAAAGTAATTCGCTTTTTTATGCCCAAGGTTTTTATGAGTTTTTCAATATCACCATTCTTTTTTATGGTGCCGACGATAACGAGCCTGACATCGAGTGTTTTGGAGATTTCAGCCACTGCTTCAAGGAGGTAGCGGAGCCCTTTTATCGGCGTATCCGCACTGCTGGTAACGATAATCCTCCATTTTTCCCTTTTGATTTCAGAAACCGGATAAAAAAGATCTGCATTGATGCCGTTCGGAATGACTTTGAATCGTTCCAAGGGAATCCCAAAATTTTGACTGATGTCGTTCTTTGCAGACTGTGAAACCGTAATAATGCGAAAAAAGGTTCTGGAAACCCTTTTTTGCATACCGATAAAAGAATACCATCGCATCTGTTTCAGCTTTTGCCAAAAAGACGAAGCCGTTCTTACGGCCAGATCCCGGTCAACGGTAATGGGATGGTGGATTGTGGCGATGGTGGGGATATATTCTTTAATGGACTTTATGCCGTATGAAAGGCTCTGATTGTCATGAACGATATCGTATTTATGTCGCCTTTTCCTTAGAAATCGATTGGCTCTGAGACCGAAAGTGAACGGTTCCGGGAACCCCATGGAGGAGACCCCCAGCCACTCAATAAGATTAATAGGATCTGAAAGCTCTTTTAAAGAGGGCATCCTGAACAGATCATCCGGGTTATAAAGGTCGAGACCGGGAAGCTCAAACAGCTTTATATCTTTATCGAGCTGGGGGACAGGCGGCCCTGAAACCACCTCGACATGGTGTCCCAGGTCCTTGAGCGCTCTGCTCAAATTATATATATAAACCCCCTGTCCGCCGCAGTGGGGATGGCTCCGATAGCTTAACAAGCAGATTCTCAATCGATCCGCATTATCCCTTGTCATTACAACACCTCATTTCTGCCAACTTTTCCAACTCCGCATCATATTGATCAATTAGTTTTTCCCAGGCAAAGCAGCACATCGCTTTGGATAGATTTTGTCGTTTTACTTCAAATTGGGAAAAATTCGAGATAAGAAAGCACAGTTTCTCGACCAGTTCCGCTGGATCTTTATATAGGAAATCATCATGGAAGCCCTTTGGAATAATTTCCGGGTATGACAACCGGTCAGGCAACAGCGGAATACAACCGTAACGAATCGCTTCCACCACTGAAATACCGAAATTTTCCTGATTTGCCGTGCTGATTACGATATCTCCTTTCATAAGCCATTTCCGGTATTTTTCTTTGGATGGTTCATGGCCGTACCAAACAATCCGGTTCTTAAGCCGCTTCCTGGCGGCGATAAACGCTTTGGGGACCATCTGGAAATTTTCTCCCAACAGTGCAAGCCGAAAGTCCAGCCCACGCTCGAGTATGGCATATAGTGCTTCGAAAAAAGCCAAAGGGTTTTTGTCAAATTCCCAGCGGTGATTCCAGATAATCAGGGGCGGCAAGTCGGCTTCGGGAACGGAACCCGGCAGCGGATGGTCTGCAGCCGGAAATTGACATCCTGGATAGAGAACCCCGGTCTTTTTCCGTATTGCTTCGATCACCCATGTCGGCCGGTATTCAGGCATCATTTTTAAAAATTCCGGAAGGCTCGAAAAAAATCCATCAAAGTGGGTCCGGGAATTAAAAAGAACCTTGTCTGCTGCAAGGGCTGTGGTAATGTCTGTGAAACCAAACTGAAAATCCCTGCTTTCACCGGACGCCAATGGATAGGTCAGTTGATTCTCATGAAAATAAACCAGGGAAGGCGGACAAAACCGACCCCACAGGGCCTTAAAATCCGACAGGCTCATAAGGTCGGTGGTAATCAATCCGTTGTAGTCTTTAAGAGAGGGAATTTTTTTCACAAAGTACAGGGCCGCCCCTCGCATCCGCCATTTCCAGAAACGAGCGGGCAGCGTGACAAGGTCGATTCTGTGCCGGGAGTGTGAAATAAGGCCCTGGGCAAAATCCCGATGTGATCCGCCGAAAAAAGGTTCCAAAAATAGAAATTTCATACCGATTTAGGCTAAAAAGCAAACTGAAAAGAAAGACAAAAACCTTTGTTCTTGACATCGGCCGAAAGGTTAATTTTCACATTGTCTTTTAATTTTTCTAAAAAAAGGCCGGTTTTTTTTCGGTTGTATTTGTGAGCGCTTGTTACGGCACCGTATATGTTTCCGGCATAAAAACCCACTTCCACAAAAGCAAGGAGTCCGCCAAGTGCAGGATTCCCCGCATCGAAAGACTCATAGGCGGCGTATATAAGAGCACCATTGAGCAAAAAAGCGATCAGTGCATCCTGGTATCGTTCACAATAGAGATATCCTGCCCCGGGAATGACAGATAAAAATCCCGCCAGCTTAGGATTCTTTTTTGGAATTATTTTTTCCTGGTCAAGTTCAGCAGCCAGTTTTTCAAGTCTGTATTTATCTTTATTTTTAACACTTATTTTTGAAAAGTGCCGTCTGCCCCTTTCCCAGGATGCCATTTCAAGATAAATCCACCCGAGCCTGTAGTAGGCTTCATCCTTTACATCCCTGTCGTACGTAATCACAATAAGATTATTGAGATTGATTATAGCAGGATCGAAGGCCATGAGTTTCATGTAGGCTTCACTGATCTTAAAATACGATTTTATGGCATAATCGTTATCCACATATTCATCGACCAACTTTTTAAATGAATCGACAGCCGCCTTGAAATCCCCTCCGAGGTAATACGACATGCCGGTTTGATACATCGCCCGCTCCACCCGCTTATCTTCCGGAAAGAAATAGATAAACCGCTTGTATTCCATGACGGCCGTCGGATAATCGTTATTGGAAAAAAGGCTCTCTGCATAATTGAACTGTTTGTCCGGCGTTATCATAACAGAAGGTTTGCTGTCCGGTGGGGTTTGGGTGCCGGCTAAAGATTTTGAAAAGGGGATAAAAAGAAAAAATAGCGCAACGATAGCAATAAGCTGAAGGGCCAAAGCAAATGTTTCGGATGCGCATAATAATTATTGCCGCCAGAAATCGTTATTGCTCACAGGATCGTAGCTGCGCTTTACACCGTTTATCCAGACCGGGGCTGATAATTTTGTCTCGTCTCTGCCGCAACGCATCAGACGGTCACTGCACATGATCCAGCCTGTAAGAGAACCATGTTTTTTAACGGCATCCATACAGTACTGAGAGCATGTCGGATACATGGGGCATCGATCACCGTCGGCACTTGAGATGAAATCTCTATAAAATTTGAGGGGATAAAGGAGAGAGCTCTCCTGTTTTTCTCCAGCCTCATGTAAAGGTTTTGGATTATCAGTAAGATTCATCTCCTGGCGAGCGAAAGCGCTGCTCCAAAATACGGTTAAAATCAGACAACAAATGATGAAACAAATTTTCTTTCTCATAGCTTATTATTGACGAAGTAATAAAAAAACTTTTGTGATCGAACAAAACTGATTTTTTACGAAACCTTCATTTTTGGGTGACCCGGAAAACCTCTTCTACGGTAGATATACCATTTAACACCTTTTGTACACCGTCTTGGCGCAAAGTGACCATATTCAGATTCAACGCCGCGTTTTTTATACTGTTGGAATCATGGGTTTTTAATATAAGACTTTTTAAACTGGCATCCAACAGCATAATTTCAAAAATACCTGTCCGTCCTTTGTAGCCGGTAAAAAAACAGTTTTCACATCCTTTGGATTTGTAAATAACAGCTTCCCGACATTGATGGGCGTTAATCCCGATGCTTTCCAATGCAGCGTCATCGGGTGTGTAAGGCTCCTTGCAACTTTTACAAAGAACCCGGATCAATCTCTGGGCAATAACCGCCAGGACCGATGATGAAAGTAGAAAGGGCTCAACACCGATGTCTACAAGGCGGGTAATCGCGCTTGCAGAATCGTTGGTGTGGAGTGTGGAAAAAACAAGATGGCCGGTGAGTGCCGACTGAACCGCAATTTCCGATGTCTCCCTATCCCGTATTTCACCAACCAGAATGACGTCCGGGGTCCTGCCGGACAATCGACCTGAGTCCGCTGGCAAAGGTAAGGTTTATTTTCGGATTTACCTGTATTTGACTGATCCCTTCGATCTGATATTCAACGGGATCTTCAATGGTGATTACGTTGATATCCGGCACATTGATGGACGAGAGGATTGCATAAAGCGTCGTTGTTTTTCCGCTGCCGGTGGGGCCGGTTACCAGGATAATACCATTTGGAGACTTGACAAGGTTTTCAATGATATCGAGTTTGTCCGATACAAGTCCGAGATCCGAAAGTGAAATCAAGGAAGCGGATTTATCAAGAAGCCTGAGTACCAAACGCTCTCCAAACGACGTTGGAATGGTGGACACCCGTACATCGATCTCCTGATTGCCGATTTTGACGTCCAGACGACCGTCCTGGGGAAGACGTTTTTCCGCAATGTTCATCTTCGCCATGACCTTGATTCTGGAAATAAGCGCAGGCTGAATCCATTTTGGAGGGGACAGCAGATCATATAGAATACCGTCAACGCGATAGCGCACTTTAAAACTGTCCTGGTAGGGTTCGAGGTGAATATCGCTGGCGCGTGCTTTCACGGATTGTGAAATAATATGGTTCGCAAGTTTTATGATCGGTGCATCACTGATGTCATCCAGCAGGTCCGCCTTTTCCTCGATTTCACTGAGAATGGCACTGCCGTTTTCTTCCATATCCTGGACAAGCTGCTCGGCAGAGTCCCTGGAAAGATCATACGATATATTTATGGCAAATAGAATTGCGTCCTTTGTTGAAAGAACGAGCTTAACGTCATGGATGCCGAGAATCTTGATAAGGTCATCGATGGGTTGGATACAGGCCGGGTCGTTTACGGCGATGGCCGAATCTGAGTTGACAAGATCTTCTTTTTTTTTGCGTCGATCCTCGTCCTGCAATCTCTTTGCCGGGGTCGGAATCCAAACGGCCTTTTATCAAAGGAACCATGTTGTATTTTTTTAAAAATTGAATCGGAACATGGTCGGTAAAATCGGTTTTAAAATTTTCAAGTGGCAGTTCCGACCAGAAAGGAATGTCGTATTGGATGCTTAAAGCTTCGAGAAGCTGTCTTTCGGTAATGATCTTTCTTGCTACGAGGGTTTCTCCGAAATCGCCGCCCTTTTCGGTTTTAATCCTTTGGGCCTCTATTAGATCTTCTTCTGAAACCTCGAAGGTGTCTTTAAGTATCTGGGTAAAATGTCTTTGCATGGTGTTTGGAGGGTTGTTTACTTTCAAGTTATACAATCATTTGGTAATTCCATACAACGCCTGCCCACAATCCTGTCCCCCGTCATGCCCTGTGAGCGCACTTGGCAAGTTCGTGGGGCGGTCAAGCGGCTTCGCAGCTCAAGAAAGGAAGGAAATTCCGACATAATCGAATCACAGTATACGACGGCAGTCCCTATTGTTTGGATTCGGATCCGGTGCTGTCAGGTTGTTTTTCGTACATTTTGATTTTCCCTGATCTGATCTGATCAACTTCATCCTGCTTGCTTTCCAAAAGCGCTTGTGCCTCGGCAGGATTGTTGACGACAGTGGGTTGGATAAACACATAAAGGTTGGTCCTTTCACTTCCCCTTGACGTCGTTTTGAACAAATACCCGAAAAAAGGGATGTCCCCCAGGCAGGGGACCTTAAATTCTACTTCTGAAAAGCTTTCATCAATCAGCCCACCGATGACAACCGTACTTCCGTCTTTTACAATCACCGTTGTGTTGATGCTGCGCTTTAATGTGGTCGGACGATCCGTCGAGGTCGCGAGGGTTGTGGCTTCATCGACTTTGGTCAATTCCTGGGAAATACTGAGCTGAACCATCCGATCCTTGCTGATTTGCGGCGTAATCTTTAAGGTTATTCCAACATCTTTGTACTCAAAGGAACTGTATGTCTCAACCCCGGTTTCAGCAGCCGATCGGGTCTGATAGGGAATGTTCTTGCCCACAATAATGACGGCCTCCTGATTGTTCAAGGTCAGAAGCTGAGGGGTCGAGAGGATATGAACATCTTTATCCTGTTGGAAAGCCCGCACCACTGCGGCAAGGTTGGGGAAGGTAATATTGCCGATGGTTATCGCTTCGGTGATCACCCCCAGAGCAAAGCCCTCCGGCGTTGGAAAGGCCACGGATGGCGCTATGGGTAGAATAACATCCGGCGACGTAAAACTTCCGCCAATAGCCGCATCTTTTCCGCCGATGGTTGTCGTACCGCCCGTCCGCCATTCAACGCCCAGGCCAAATTCCTTATTCACATCGACTTCCATGAGAAGGCATTCGATATAGACCATTGCCCTTGGAATATCCAATTTCTTTATGATCTCATCCAGGACCTGATAATCCTCCTTGCCTGCCATAATAATCAGACTGTTGGTTGCTTTATCGGCGGTAAGCTTAACTGTTTCGGAAATAAACGGAACTTTTCTCTCTTCGGGTGTCCCGGCCTTTTTCGTCGGCAGTTCCCGAAGGACCTTTGCCAAATCCTCAGCATTGGCATTTTCAAGATAATAGACATGGATCCTTTCTTTTCCTCTGGGCGTTTCCCGGTCGAGCATTTCGATCAGTTTTTTTATCCTTGAGGTCTTGATCTCACTGGCCATTACTATAATCGTATTGGTCCGATCATCTGCCACAAATTTGACCGTTGACAGATCCGGCCCTTTGGTTTTTCTTTTTTTCCGGAAAACAGATTCGAGAATCTTCACAAATTTTGTGGCATCGGCATATTCCAACGGAATTATGGTAATCTCCTGCCCCATGCCGGAAACATCAATGGCATTCAGGATTCGAATCAACCGTTTTATATTGGAATACACATCTGTAATAATCAACATGTTCGTCGGAGGATAGGCCAGAATCACGCTGTTTTTAGAGACCAATGGCGCAAACAGCTTTTTTATTTCAGAAGAACTTGCAAATTTTAAAGGTATCAGTTGCGTAACAACTCGATCTTCAGGTGAAGCGGCTTCTTCTTTAAGCCGGGTTTCAATATTCTTTGATCGTGCATCCGGAGACGGAATGATTTTAGTGATTTCTCCGGCTTGTACGGTGGTATAACCATGGACTTCCAGAACCGATTCAAAAACCTTGTAAGCTTCTTTTATGGAAATTCGGCTGGGTGAAATTATCGTAACTTTTCCCTTTACACGTTGATCAACGACAAAGTTCATTGATGTCAATTCACTGATAAATTTGATAAAAACATTGATGTCGACATCATTGAAATCTATCGAAATGAATCTTTCCGAATCCTGACTCCCCTGGGCTGCTACTATCTTTTCGGGGGATTTAAGAACTTTTCCGGAGGTATCTGCCTGAGCCTCAATGGATAGATGTACCGTCAAAATCATAACAGTCAAAATAAACAAATATCTGATAACTTTCAAACCGGAGGCGTATGATCTCATTTGTCGTCGATTATACCATGTGGTTGTGTTTTAACGCGATCTTCACATTTTAAAGAAAAAAATCTGAAGTTAAGGTATTCTATCAATTTTAATTATAATTGATCGCGCTGAAAGCGCGTTCCTCAACTTTAGCTCACTTTAGGCACTTCAAACTTTTGGACTTCATTTATATTATCATATATTTATCACTTATTCAATGTTATATTCAATGGTTTTCGGCCGGCCCCTGCGTTTTAACTGAAGCTGCACCTTGGAAGCCGATTGCAGGCTTTGATAAAATTTTAAGGCGTCGTCCACGGATTCGATATTTTTTCCATCAACACCAATAATAATATCTCCGCTCTTTAATCCCATTTTATAAAAAATGGAGTTTGGTCTGACACCGGTCAAGCGAAGGCCGTCGGGCTTGCCATTTTGGAAATGCGGCTGTATCCTGACCTGCTTCATTAGGGTGTTGACATCCTGGAGGGCCGTATCTATTTGTGATCGTTTTATGGTTATTTTTCGGGAATCTGACGCACTTTTTCTCTCGGGAGATCTGCCTGTTTTCCGCTCTCGTCGAACTTTCTCTATTTCTAGAATTTCATCCTTGCCGTTGACATGGAGTACAACCTTTTCTCTTAAAATCATCTTAAGGGTTGCTTTTTGTATGGTATCTCCAATTTTGTATAGATTCTGGCGTCTTGCAGCAGAATCTTCTATGACTGCATAGGCTTCTTTTTCGTCACCCGTAACGGTTCCCAACAGTTTCAGCTTAAGATCAGTCGGTGTTAGGCTTTCGATGTCGAGTTTCTGGGGACGGCCCCCGGTCCCTGTTTTTGTTTTGAATAGATTACGATCAATAATGGCTCTGTAATAAGACAATGGACGTCGAGTCGACGCTTCATGGGGAATCACATGCCTGGCTGCAGCTTTGGAAGGCGGCGCATGTCCAATCTTGGCTCCGGCAATTTTATAAAAGGCCTTAACCATGAAAAAAACTGCTGCTGTAATTAACAGAATGTTCAATATTGTAATATATCGTTTCATAAATTTTAACACTGCTCACGGTTCGCGTGATACATCGGTTTCCTGAACCTCTAAATTCCCGTACGTATTCCCCCTAGTTCAAAAAGAAACGGGGTTCGTCCAGCGTACCGTATATTCTGATTCGAATGACGCCTTTATTCAATACCTTTTCAGGCAAAAGATTCACCGGAAGATCTTTTGCCAGATTTTCGAGGAATAACCGATTCGGTTTAATCACGCCTGAAAGCTTTAAATAACTGTCTCCCGGAGGCTCTTTTATCGTGACGGCACCGGAGATGCTGCCATCCATCAGCGCTCCCTCTATGTCGCATCGTTTAATTTTAAGCCTCCGATCGATCATTGTCAGATCCGCATCAATTTTGTGGAAAGGTATGTGCTTCACTTTGAGAACAGGCGTTAACAGTTCTATTTCACCGTCTGAAATGACAAGCTTGGCCCCAAGACTCACTCCGGATACTCCACCACTTCTACAGGTGAAGTCACCTTTGAGCATTCCTGTTAACGAACGGCCGAAATAATGTTTAACAGCGGATATCTCTTCCATCTGAACACCGGAAAGTTTTCCTTGAACCATAAAATTTTGATAGGGTCTGTTTTTCGAAAACTCTCCCCTTCCCTCTAAAATGCCTTTAAAAACACTCCCTTTGAAAGAAAAAATAATCCTTGAACGAAAAAGCGACAAAAGGTTCGGAGCGATCTTAATCTGCTCCGCATTAAACAACCCATCATTCAGGTAATACAAATTCACATGATGCAACTTCAAACCAGGGGGAAACGAAGGGGTTATATGATCGATGGTAATATTCACCCCTGGGTTGGCTGTATTAAAATTAGATATTATAATATTTTTTACGGTATCTGACGGAAACAGATAGAAAATAAAAAATAGTGCGGCCCCCATGCTGTATATGACATACGGCAACCATTTTCGAGTATTGCTCATCATCATTTTTCGACCGCTTCAACCTGTATAACCGCGTCGATAAAGCCCTCCGTACTACCGGCTTTCAATATAGAAAGCCTTTTTATGTAGACCATATTTTTTGATGTTTCAATCATATGCAGGTAAGTGGTCAACTGCTCTAACGTTAGGCTCTGGAGTTTCATTTCCACCTTAGATATTTTGTATGGGCTGTCTTTCTGAACACTTGTCGAAGGCTTCATGTACGTTACACGTTCTTTGATCCCTGCCACACCGGTAAGTCTGTCGAGGAAAGAAAACAGGGTAAAATCTTTTTTCCTGTTTTCTAAACGCATCCTTGACAACTTTGCTCTCTGGTTGATCGCACTGTATTCGGACTTAAGGGCGATCATCTCTTCAAGGCTTTCTGCTTTAACCTGAAGTGTTCTTTCGAGACGTTCCCTCTTGTCAATGGATGGGAATACGAAAAATCGAAAAACAATAAACAGGCAGACAACCCCTGATAACGCATAAATTGCGATTCTCTCTCTTTTTGTCAACTTTCTTAGCATATGTGCCGTCTGTGTTCGGTTCATGGACGTTAATATAAAGTGAAACTCTTTTCGGCCCTCTTTCGGAGGATTTAACCGGGCAAGCCGTTGCAACTCAAAATATAATCTTCAGTTTAAAACGCACGCGGTTGTCTGATTTGTTGATATTGGCGGAACTGATAATGATTTTTTTAAAAGAGTCTACCTGCTCCAGTCGGCTTTTTATATTGTCCACGGAATTAAAGGTATCTGTATTCCCTGAAACAACAACGTTCTCCGAGCCTATGGCCATCCGTGTAAGGGTAACATCCGTTTCTTTCGGGATACGTTTACTGATATTGTCTATAATATCAATGGTCCGCATGGGTTTTTCGGCTTCTCCGGTAAACAACGCCTTTTTTCTAGCTGTCTGCATTTTTATCCGCATCTGTTGAACCGGGTCGACAATTCTTTTGACATCCGGAAATGTCGAAGTAAAGATTTCTGTTATTTGTTTGTCAAGACGGGTGAGCCTTTTCCCCATAAAATATGAATCGATAAAAACGTTCGAAAACGCCAAGACTAACACCAAAGCAAAAACACCTCCGGTTTGAATCAGACCTTTTTTATTTTCCTCCCAAAATTTTTTAGAAGCAAAAGGGCCTTTTCGGAAATTTAATCCACTAGCACCTTCTACTTCCATAAGCGCCAATGAAAGGGCATTGTCCATCAGCAAAGGAACCCAGGATTTTGGCGGGTCTTGATGTTTTATAAGATCTGTATCCCGTAAAAGGTCTATCCGTTCGATGGGCAGTCCCAATGCCTGCGCCATATCCTGTTCAAACCCCAAATCATCTAATCCGCATCCTGTAACAAACAAACCGTTCGGATCAAATTCAAATCCAATCATCTTTTCCAATGCAGCGTGTGTCTTCCGTATTGTGCTGCAAAGGGATTTTATCTTATATGAACGGGCATCTGAACGTATCGGGAAAGAACGTATCAGGGAAATCCCGCCGGACAATATAAAAAATATGGTGCCCTTGTTGCTGTCTATGTCGACGACGAGCCAATTCTTACGGTTGTCTAAAAAATTGGTCAGACATAATGCTGTGGGGTAGCCGCCAACGGTAACCGTTACGGGCGCAATATTAAACGTGGCGAGTGTATCTAAAAAAGATTGGAGTTTCGATTTTTCTACTGAAGCGGTGACGAGGTTGTTATCATTTATATTATCCGGGAGTTTTACCGCAATAAAATCAATGATCAGGTCATCTGTGGGAAACGGAAAAGTTGGTTCTAGTTCATACTTGAGAACTTTTTTAATTTTTTTTTGACTTTTAAACGGGACTTGAATATTTCTATAGGATATCTCGTCAGCAGGAAAAGACGCCACGCAGACAGAACCGGATATATCCATCTTCTTCACAATGATTTCAAGTGCCGCAACCCAGCCGGTTTCATCATCTTTTCGGTATGATAGGGGAACATGAACATGCTCCTCTATGGCAGTTCCTTTGATACCGCTCTTTATTAGAACCGCCGATATCGCATCATGTCGTATGTCTAGACCCAGTATTTTTCTTCTCATGGCTTTCTTTAAATTAAAATAGATGTAATTATAGTAGGTTATGATTGTTTTGTCAAGTCGAACCTCTTTCTTTGTAAATGTTCTACTCTGTTTCCCACCGCAGGACTTTGCAGGTCCATTTTCCCGTTTTTTGGTTTTTTTCTCTTTTCACCACTGTTTTTATTTTCACTTTCGTCTCGTTTAACGTTGCAACAGATTCTATTCGAAAAAAATCACTGGAAGTTATGATAAGATTTGAATCGATGTTAATATCACCCATACCGGGGACTTTTTTATACCAGGTCGGGTTTGAAAGGTCGTGGATATATTTGGAGTCGGATGTCTCTTGGCGGTAGTCGTAAATTGCCTGTGCAAGGTATTCACTCCCAAAAGGAAGAATTGCAGCAAGTGTCGGAAGATCCGCAGTGTTGATATTTATTTTTCCTTCATACGTAAAGTTATTGTTCGCGGTTTCGCTCATTCCAAAGACGGTAATATAGTCCGAGAGTCCCGACACCCCGCCTGCGCCTTTTAACAGCTCCGTTGTAATTCCTCTAATGAGTGCAAGTTCGCCAATATGGGCAATCTGACCGTTTTTACAGGTGTACGGCGGATCGAGATCCTGATAATAGTCTGACTCTGCGCCATTCAGCCCCGTGATGGCATCATCGTCCCCGGAATCTAGCCAGTCTTTGACAGAGTTTATGATGGTCAACGGTTCTAAATCCCCAAACGATTCATTTTGAGACATTACACCGCTTAAAAATTGCTCCCACATAATCCTTTGGCGTTCGTTAAAGCTGTGCCCATCAGGAAATTTAACTAGGCTGTTGATCTGAATTTTACCGAGTTCATCATCAATGGTTAAGGCGACCGTCCCTTTTTCAAAGGGAATATCCTTTAGAACTTCAGAGATTTTTTCAGATTCCGCCCAGTCTTCCTGAAGCGAATCAGAATCTGAATCATTTTTATCTTTTACCAGCATCGCTTTCCCTATTTCTATGCCGGATGAAGCCATGTTCAAAAGCGTAAAACGGTCTCTGGCTACCGCCGCGGAAGAGACCGCTGACCACATCTTCCGGTTCATTTCCAGCGTCACTGCAATCAATATCGTAATAATTGATAAGGTAACGAGAAGGGCGACACCACGGTTGTTTCCAGGAATTATCATTTTTTCTTCTCCCTGAAAACCGGAAGTGTTATCATGGTTTCAAACAACAGAGGCTGTGACTCTGAAGCCAATTCGAGTTTTATCCGAATTGCTCTGGGTGTGGAATATCCGAACTCCTCGGCATCAGAGTCCCACAGATCGTATTCAGTGCCACTTTCGTCATAATATTTTACTGTCAGAGATTTAACGTCCTTGCACAAAACAGGATCACCGGCCTTTTCTTCAAATAAAGGATAAGGATGCAGATTGTCTGCACGTTTCAACAGGTAACGGCCATCCTCTTCGATCTGGGCGTAATAGACGATTTCTGCAATTCCGTTTCGTGTTTTTCCACCAAAAGCGATGTGGGACAGGGAAGTAAATCTAAGTTTTGGGAATTCACTCCCCTGAATATCAACAATATCCCCGGCAATCCGGTAAAGGTCATGTGAATCGGCAACATTCTCTGACGAGTATTCCGGAGGTAATGACACATGGATCGATTCCAGATCGATCATCATTCGGTTAAGACAGTTTCTGGCCATTTCATAAGATGCAGTGTCCTGTTCGATGGTTTCATTGCCTGAAAACAAGGCGTTATAGGAAGCGAATATTGTTGAAATAACGATGGCAAAAATAAAAATCGCAATCATAATTTCCAGAAGCGTAAAACCCCAGGCAGGATGACGGGGATCGATATCGGATTTCGGGCGTCGTGTTTGCCGGTTTTGAACCATTCCTTAATCCTCAGTCCCGTAAGAATTTGTAGTTTCTTACACTGTACGTGAATTCATCCTTGTTCAAAGTTACGAGGATATCGATTTTTTTCAGATTTTCAGCGACATTGCCAAGTGTTTCTGATTCAACATTATCCACTGCAACTTGCCAGCTGTAACCTGGGAATTCATCTCCGAAATCCCCTGAATCGTCTGCCATATCCTTCTGACCTTCCGATTCAATTTCAGCTATCTTTTTTTGCGCCAGCATGGGGGCTGTTGCATAAAACCTCGCAGAATAATTCATGGAGAGGGTCTGAGCATGCAGCCTATAAACCGTAACGAGAACAATCGCAATAATGGAGATAGCGACCATGACTTCAAGTAATGTAAAACCCCCTTTAGTTTGCGGGTTTCGAGTTTCGGGCTGCGCCCTTCTTAAGGTTCGTTTCTGGTTCCCGGTAAGTAATTTTTTCACGCTGTCTGCCGACCTCAACGGATGTTTTTTGACGCTGTTCGAACGTTTTTTAAACAACAGGAGCGGTATCTATTTAAAAAAACCATCATGATGTCGTCGTAAAAGTCCCATCTATAATTGAATTCAGGACTTTTTACGAGATCATCCATCATGAATCTTCAAACCCTAGATATTCATTATATAAATAAACCCGAGGCAAAAAAGGTTCTATGAAAAAGGAGAGACGACGGTCATCGTCATGGACCATATGAATAATCGCTTTATCAGAGTACCCTTTTTCATAAAAATAAATATCCGCCCGGCCGGCAGATATTATGTGCTCATCGGGGAATTCAACATCCTCAAATTTTATGTCCCCCGGGAGTTTGAATCCATCCATTTCCGCAGCTTGAAGCTCTTCGTCCGACATGCCTTCATGGGTTATCCACAATTTTTCGGAATCGATCCCGACGTGCAGAACATATCTTTTTTGCCCTCGAAACGCACTTTCTTTTAACGCCGGAACCTTATACAGAATCCAGCGAGAAACCTTTTTGGTGCTGTCAGTAAAGATATCACTATGAAACCTGGGGATTGCCAAAAAAAGCATAATGCTGATCAAGGCGATAACAACAATGAGTTCGATAAGCGTAAAGCCTTTGATTCGTTCAGAGCCAAGCATAATTGTTTTATTGGAATAGATGTGGGTGTAACACGGGGACAGGGAGAGCCCTGTTAAGCCTATTCAATCTCCCAACTGTTAATATCTTTGTTTTTTTCTTCACCCCCCGAAACTCCGTCCGGGCCATATGAAATAATGTCATATTCACCGTGAACTCCGGGCGAAAGATAGACAAATTCATTACCCCATGGATCTTTCGGAACCTTGCCTTTTTCAAGATATCCGCCTTTACGCCAGTTCTTCAACAGCGTCCCGGTCTCAGGCTCCTCGACAAGTGCCTGCAAGCCCTGCTCGGTATCCGGATACATGCCGTTATCGAGTTTATACAATTTGATCGCCGTTTCCAGGCTCTCGATCTGCAAACTGGCTTTGAGGCGTTTTGCCTCTTCAGGCCGTCCCATGATCCTGGGTATAATAAGCCCGGCAAGAATCCCGAGTATGACGATGACAACCATCAACTCAATCAGTGTAAATCCGCGGCAGTCTGTCTTTCTAAAAGAAATTTTACCGTTCATTCTTTCTCCATCCATGAATGTTATATTTTTGGGTTTTTCTCCAATTTAGTTGGAGAAAAGGGTCCGATGATCCATTTTTTTGAACCGAACTTATCGGACAAGCTGGCTCATTTCAAATATCGGCAGACATATGGAAAGGACAATGAAACCCACAATAACGGCCATAATTAGAATCATAACAGGTTCCAGAAGTGATGTCATGGTCATTATGCTAACTTCCACTTCACCTTCGAATACATCTGCAACTTTATTCAACATTTCCTCCAGTTTGCCGCTTTGCTCTCCAACCTGAATCATCTGAATGGAAAGATCCGGAAATATTTCGCTTTCCGCCAAAGCAGACCCAAGCCCCTTCCCTTTACCGACTTCTTTTGAGGCATTTTCAATGGCATCAGCGATCAGAGCGTTGCCAACGATATTCTTTACAATCCCAAGGGCGGGCAGCATGGAAACGCCATTTTCAAGAAGGGACCCGAGTGTTCGTGAAAAACGCGCAACATCCAGTTTTTTGGCCAAAAGTCCGAGTCGCGGCAACAAAAGTTTTATTTTATCGAAAAAGTATCGGCCTTTGACTGTTTTATTAATACGCCGTAAAATTATTACGGAGCCGGCGACCCCGATCAAGATAATCCACCAGTACATTTTAAAAATATCACTTATTCTGATCAGAAAGAGCGTCGGGGCTGGAAGGGTTTGGCCCATTTCTGAAAAAATGGATGTGATGTTGGGAACAATAACTGTCAGAAGGAGAAATAGAACCAGAACTCCGATAAGAGACATCAAAATAGGATAGGCCATGGCAGACTGGATGCGACTTTTTAAGGCCTGCTGTTTTTCGGTAATATCCGCAAGCCGTTCCAAAACAATTTCAAGCGCTCCCGAAGTTTCACCCGCCATCACCATGTTGACATACAGCGCTGAAAAAGTCCCCGGAAATAAAGACAGGGATCGTGCAAAGCTGTTTCCCTCCACGATAGAATCCTTGATTTTTGCCAGCATTTTTTTAAACGATTTAGATCTGGTTTGCGATGTCAAGGCGTCGATGGCCGGTACCAGCGGAAGGCCGGCTCCCAGCAACGTCGCCAGCTGTCTCGTCATCATTGAAATTTCTTGGGGTCTGACCCGGGTAAATGGACGTAGAACCGAAAAAGTCTTGGGGGCCTTTATTGCGGCAGTATCATGCACTTCTTCAATAGATACCGGATAGGTTTTTGATGCCCGCAGTTTCTGGCGGGCGGTACGGGAACTGTCGGCATCGATGATTCCCGAAATGGTCTTGCCTTTTATATCCAGGGCTGTATATTCATATACCGGCATTGCCTATAACCCCTAACCCGAATCTTTCATGAAAATTTTTCCTCTTTTAGGCGCTGCCGTGAAATATTCGGGCCGACCCGAATTGTGCGCACTATAATGAAAGTCATCATTTGCTTTTCAGAAAACAAAATGATAATATTCTCATTTCCTAAGCTTTTCAAGTCATAAAATCACTTTGACCTAACTTGAGTGGTTGAGCCGTTAAGAATCGGGCCGGATGCGATGATAGTTGCATGGAACAACATGTTATAACCCAACCGGAGCGTTTCAAATTGGGACATTATAAGATGCCTAACAACTTTTACCTTATTATTAAACTGTTTCTGGTGCCGCATCAAATTTGATATATTGTTCAACTTTTTGATAATATTGCATTTATTATATGCAAACATAGTAGGTATTCAGGGGGTTCACTTCCTTGTATAACGATATTGACGGAAACGATCCCCTTGAACACCTACCAAACGTGCAATGATGAGTATCCCAAGGGGGCCGGCGTAGATGTACGAAAACTTCTTTGGTTTCAAGGAAAGACCATTCAAACTTGTACCGAATCCTGCCTATCTCTTTCTGAGTAAAAGCCATGAAGAGGTGCTTGCCCATCTGACCTATGCCGTCATTCAGGGTGACGGCTTTATGGAAATCACCGGAGAGGTCGGAACCGGCAAAACAACGCTCTGCCGGGCATTTCTCGAAAACCTGGATAACAACACAAAAACCGCCTATATTTTTAACCCAAATCTGAATTCGGTACAACTTCTCAAAACCATCAACGATGAATTGGGTATCAACTCCGATGCCGATAACACAAAAGACCTCATCGACACCTTGAATTCCTTTCTCATCATGCAAAAAACCCAAGGGAAAAACACGATTCTCCTTATCGACGAGGCTCAGAATCTGACAAAAGAAGTATTGGAACAACTGCGATTGCTCTCCAATCTGGAGACGGCCAGGCATAAGCTCTTGCATATTATTCTCGTCGGACAACCGGAACTGAAAAAAAAACTCGATTCCTTCGAACTCAGACAGCTGAGTCAAAGAATATCATTAAGCTGCCGAATCATCCCCCTGAACAACAAAGAAGTTACTGAATACATCGAACATCGTATCAATATCGCATCCCAAAAACCGGGGGTCAAATTCTCACGGGCCGCCTATCGGTCTATTTATAAATATTCACGGGGAGTTCCCCGATTAATCAATATCGTCTGTGACCGGGCTCTTTTAACGGCATTCGGTCTTGATCAACAGATAATCAAAAGAAAGACCATCAAAGCTTCCATCCGGGAGCTGACCGCCAGGGGCGAGACTGAAAATTTTGGTTTTAAAAAACGAAGAAAATTTATTCTATTTTTTTCCATATTTTGCCTGACCCTTATGATGTTTGTCATTTATCCCCCTCGATTCTTTAACATGAATACAATTAATAACTCACCTGAAATAAAAAAGCGCGCCGTCTCTCGGTCCGATCCCACAAAAACACCCGTTCCCGACGGCTCTGCCACTGATTCAGGAATCACCCGGGCGCCGGCGGTAAAGGCCTCGAAATCTGATCCTGGATATAGTGTGGAACCTGTTGTAAAACCTGGTCCGAAACCGGGTGTAAAGCCGGTTGGGAGACCAGGCGAAAAACCCGTTGTGAAACCCGGTACGGAATCTGGCGGAAAACCCGTTGTGAAACCCGGTATGGAATCTACTGTGAAACCGGGTGAAAATTTGGGAATTTTTCTAAATAAAATGAACCGGCTATCTTCAAGGCATACGGCAATTAAAACAGCATTGGATTTATGGAATACAGAATCTGAAATTAAACCGAACCTCGATGTAATCGATGATGATCATGATTTTTTCCGTATTGCCGCCGAAAAAAACGGCCTTTCGATACGCCGTATTGTGGGCAACTTAAATGCGGTAAAAAAATTAAATCTCCCGGTTGTGTTAACATTTTATCCCTCGAATAAGGTTTCTCCCGTATATCTTACGTTAAGTAAAATAGATTACGATAAAATTACACTCAGAGGCGGAAAAAAAGATATTTCCATGGATCTGACGGCGGGTGAATTAGAGGCCCATTGGTCGGGTGTGGCATTCATTCCTTGGAAGAATTTTCTCTCCTTAAAAGGCACTATTCCGTTAGATTCTCCAAATGAATCCATAATAACCCTTAAAATGCTTTTGCGGGATATTGGCTTTAAAGACGTTGAAATAAGTCCATCTTATGATGATAAAACCCAGCAGGCGGTAAAAAAAATCCAGAGAAAATATGGTCTGCATATTGACGGCGCAGTCGGTTCTACAACCAAAATCGCCCTGTATAATGAAAAATATTTTTCAGAATTACCACATATTACAACCCTAAATATACGTCCTGTGAAACATTGAGTCTTGCGATTTTTTCCAATACAAAAAGGGTGTCTGAAAATTGAGTTCAATATTAAAGGCATTAAAAAAGCTTGAAAACGAATTCCCTGAAAAAAGTGAAGCTCGCTTCTGGCACCAAACAAAATCTAAGGGAATATCGGTCCATAAAAGCGTCTCCGGTGATCCTCGCCTTAAGAAATTTTTTTTCCTGATTATAGCTTCCCTGGCCATAACTTTCAGTATTGGGCTTGCCTTAAATTTAAAACCATGGAACCAAAAGCCGACGCTGGTTTCAAAGATCCAAACAGCGCCCGTTACACTTTCAAGGGTTCCTGAAAAAAAGGTTTCCGGACAGAGTCCGATCCGAAAAAATTCATCCATCAAGACGGATACCAAAGATAGTAAACCGATTAAGGGTACAACGAAGGAAACATCCGAATCTTACGACGCCGTTGGGGCAAACGGCCTGTCATCTGTTGAAAAAATAGAAACCAAACCTATAACACCTTTGGATCTTTCTAAAGAAAAAACGTCCAAATCAGAACGAATTCAACAAAAAGCGGTCAATGAAAAACGTGGCCAACAGACAAAGGCCGAGTGGTCCGCATCAATACCCGTTAAGCAAGCCGGTGAGTCGAAGCTTGAACTTCAGGCAATTGCCTGGTCCAGTGATCCAAAAAGCCGCCTTGCTGTTATTAACGGTCGTGTTGTTCGGGAAGGAGAATCTATTGACAGGGTCAATATAATGCATATAGGTAAGGACGAAGTCATTTTCAAGAAGGGGATGGAAGAGTGGAAGCAACTGTTCGGCTTTTAATACCCTGGTTGAGCGTAAACAAAATGGGATGGTATTAAAAGATTTATATCCCATCTATACAAGCGATATAAAAATACATTTGTATCTATAAAAAATTAGGCAATTAGAATATTTCTCCCAGCTTATTTACGATCAATTAGAGTAATAGTTTCCAGCATTAAATTTAATCACACTTGAAGCTCTTCTAAAATCGGCTTGTTTCAAAAGGCCGAACTGCCGAGTCACTTTAGAACCATAACAGAACACAAAATAAGGGAGAACTTAATGGGTAACGAACAATTTTTCTTTACATCTGAATCTGTCACCGAAGGCCATCCTGACAAGGTTGCTGACGCCATATCAGATTCCATTCTCGATTCTATTATGGAGAAAGACAAAGACTGCAGAGTCGCCTGTGAAACTTTGGTAACAACCGGCCTGGCCTTTATTGCCGGTGAGATTACAACCAGCTGTTACGTCGATATGCCGAAGATTGTAAGGAATACAATTCGTGAAATAGGATATCATTCATCCAAAATGGGATTTGACTGGCAGACCTGCTCGGTCATCACAAGTATTGATCATCAATCGCAGGATATCGCTCAGGGAGTCAACGTCGGCGAAGGGCTTTTCAAAGATCAGGGTGCCGGAGATCAAGGCTTGATGTTCGGGTTTGCCACCGATGAAACGCCGGAACTTATGCCCATGCCGATTATGTATGCCCATAAACTGTGCCAACGCCTAACCACGGTTCGTAAAAACGGTGCCCTCGATTTTCTGAGACCGGACGGAAAATCCCAGGTAACCATCGAATACGAAAACGGAACTCCTAAACGCGTCGATACCATCGTCATTGCCGCCCAGCATAAACCGGATATCTCCCACGAAGAGCTAAAAGAAGCGATCATTGAAGAGGTCATCAAAAAAGTGATCCCGCAAAAATACATAGACGGTGATACCCGATATCTTGTAAATGCCACAGGCAAGTTTGTTGTCGGCGGCCCTATGGGAGACTGCGGCATGACAGGGGCGCAAGATCATCGTCGACACTTACGGGGGGCAAGGAAGTCACGGCGGCGGATGCTTCTCCGGAAAAGATCCTTCAAAGGTCGACCGCAGCGCGTCTTACATGGCCAGACATATTGCAAAAAATGTGGTCGCCGCCGGTCTTGCAAAAAAATGTGAATTACAGGTTGCCTATTCCATCGGGGTCGCGCAGCCAGTCTCCGTAATGCTGGATCTTATGGGAACCGGTGTGATACCCAAGCACCGCGTTAAGGAAATAATCCTGGATGTATTTGATTTAAGGCCGGCCGCCATTATTGAATACCTTGATCTTTTACGTCCCATCTTTAAAAAAACTTCGGCATACGGCCACTTTGGAAGAAATGAACCTGAATTTTCCTGGGAAAAAACCAATATGGTTGACGTCTTAAAGGAAAAAGCAGGACTGTAAGAATTGAAGGTTGTCAATTGAAAATTTGGAATTGAAATAGAACATTAGACCTTGAACCCTGCCTGTTGGAGCGTAGCGGACTTGTCCGCCTGTGCCGTGTGGCGGAAATCCCGTTATCGGGGTCCCGTCGGGCAGTTTGACGGGGAGCCCTGAAAAAAGGAGATAAACAGTCAATGGACTACGATGTTAAGGAAATAAAACTCGCAAAGGAAGGCTTGCTCCGGATCAAATGGGCCAATCAAAGCATGCCGGTACTCAACAATATTAGAAAAAGATTTGCAAAGGAAAAACCGTTAAAAGGCATTCGCTTAGCTGCCTGCCTTCATGTCACCACCGAAACCGCTTCACTGATGCAAACACTAAAGACAGGGGGCGCCAAAATTGCGCTCTGTGCCTCCAACCCACTGAGCACACAGGATGATGTGGCCGCTTCACTGGTAAAACATGACAAAATTTCTGTTTTTGCCATTAAAGGTGAAGACAACAAAACATATTACAAGCACATCAACTCCGCCCTTGATATTAAACCCCAATACACAATGGATGACGGTGCAGATCTGGTTTCCACCATTCACTCCAAACGCACCGAGCTTATCAAGCATGTTCGAGGCGGCACTGAAGAAACAACCACCGGCATAATTCGGCTTAAAAGTATGGCCGCAAACGGTGTTTTACAGTACCCCATCATAGCGGTAAATGACGCCCAAACCAAACATTTATTTGATAACCGTTACGGAACCGGCCAAAGTACCATAGACGGAATCATTCGAGCCACGAACCGCCTCGTTGCAGGATCTAATTTTGTTGTTTGCGGATATGGATGGTGTGGCAAGGGACTCGCACTAAGAGCAAAAGGAATGGGCGCCAGCGTTATTATCACCGAGATTGATCCCACCGCGGCTCTCGAAGCGGTTATGGACGGTTTCAGAGTGATGCCCATCCGCCAGGCAGCAAGGACCGGCGATTTCTTCTGTACGGTAACCGGAAATATCAATGTAATACGCAAGGAACATTTCAAAATCATGAAAGACGGTGCCATTGTGGCCAACTCCGGTCACTTCAACGTGGAACTCGATCTTAGCGGACTTGAATCTATAACAAAATCCCGAAAAAAAATTCGCCCCTTCATTGAAGAGCATGTTCTTGAAAATGGTAACCGCATCAATGTTCTGGGAGACGGCAGGCTGATCAATCTTGCAGCTGCCGAGGGTCATCCGTCCAGTGTGATGGATATGAGTTTCGCCAACCAGGCGTTGAGTATCGAGTATATGGTAAAAAGCAAAAAGAAGTTTAAAAACGATGTCTATCCCGTACCCGAAAAGATAGACAACGCCATCGCCAGAGAAAAGCTTTCTTCCATGAACGTCAAGATCGACACACTTACGGCCGAACAGAAAAAGTACCTGGCATCATGGAGTATGGGGACATAGGCGTCTGACGATTGAAAATTTTTGATATTCTAAGGATTATTTTTTGAGCTGTTCCTTCAAGAGGTTAATTGCTTCTTTCATGTACATGGCTGAAGTCTCATCGTCACCCTTTACGCCGTATACCAGACTGAGGCCTACATAGGCCGGCGAGTAATTCGCATCGAGCTTCTTGGCACGGCTGAACTCACGAAGTGCGTCATCAATTTTACCTGTTTTTAACAATATGTTGCCATTGTTAACATGGTTTACAGGGGTGTCGAGCCAAGTATTCTCCTCTATGTGCATTGTACCGCATGCGGATAGAACAAATAGACAAAAAACCGCCAATAAAAAATATCGTTTTTCAAAATTCATAATCCCTCCTGTTCAGCCCGGATTTCTCTCAAACCCAAGGTGAAGAACATCAGCAACCGTTTCAAAACATATTTTTATATGCTTTTATGGCCTATAGTTTAGCGTATCGAAAAAAAACGACAAAATAAATATAAAAAACTAAATACTTATAATATTTCTCCCACCTAAGTTGAGGGATTGTTGAGTTTGATATGCTCAATTTAAGTCCCAATTTGATTACGATCAATCAGGGTTTTATAATCTCCAACCAAAGCTAAGGCTTCTTTTTCCGTCTCGATCCCCTTGATCGATTCACGAAACCCGCTGCTGTAAGGCAACCCCTTGACAAACCATCCCAGACGGCCGCGCATCATCCGGCAAGCCCGTTTTTCTCCAAAACACTCAATGGAACTCTTCAGATATTTCGTCATAACTTCAAAACGTTCGGCAACGATCGGATCTCGGGTTTCAGTACCGTTGATCAAAGACATCACCTGAGAAAATATCCAAGGGTTCCCGATGGCCGCCCTTCCAATCATCACTGCATCACAAGAAGTTTCGTTTTTCATGCTTAATGCATCTTCCGGTGTTACAATATCCCCATTTCCGATCACCGGAATGGATACCTTGTTTTTTATTTTGGTAATCAGAGACCAGTCAGCTTTGCCCCCGAACCCCTGGGTAGCCATGCGAGGATGCACGGTGATGGCGTCCACACCGCAGGCATCTGCTATGGCAGCGATATTAAATGCCTGATCACCGGATTTTTCCCACCCGGTCCTAATTTTTATGGTTAGGGGAATTTTTATATTGTCCCTCACCGCAAGGAGAATCTTTTCAACATTTCGGGGTGCTTTCATCAAGGCCGCGCCTGAACCGGTTTTGAGCACCTTTTTTACCGAACAACCGAGATTGATGTCCAGGATGTCAGCACCCGAAGCTTCGACCCTGGCCGCAGCTTCAGCCATGATAAACGGATCTGAACCGAATATCTGGACAGAGAGGGGCTTCTCTTCGGGACGGCTTTGGAGCAATTCTTCCGTTTTGACGGATCGATACGCCAGCCCGTTGGAACTGACCATTTCTGAACAGACCAGTGCACACCCCGCCGATTTTGCCAGGAGTCGGAACGGCAAATTAGTATAACCTGCAAGTGGCGCTAAAATTATAAAATTATCAAGTTGAACGGACCCGATTTTCATGATTTGAAACGCTTCGTTTTTTTCGTTGCCAATCAGCGAAATATCGAGAAGTTGGATTGGCATAGCAGAACAGACAGTTATGGTAACACGGATGCGATGAATAGGATCCGATGTCCACGGAGATCTTGCACCCGCATCCATGGTTTATTCTCTGACCCGTATCTTTCCTTAAACTAAGGCTTCCTCCAAAGATCTCCACAAGAAAATCACTGGGGATGCACGAACTTTTATTGATGTTGGAATCCAAAGGCAACGCATCCATCACCGCTTTTTCGCAGCAGGTGTATAGATCAATATTTTTATCAGAAAGCGCTTTTTCCATCTTTAGAAGAATTTCTATTTTCTTTGCCGGCCCAGGATCCACAAACGAAAACCCTGGGATAGACGATATACGTTTTTGTATCTTGGCGTAGTTATCCATGAAGCTGGTGATACATCTTGTAACGCCGCATCGGGATGCCCAAGTGGAAATTCTTGAAAAATCGTCTAAATTGTCCTCGATGACGTTTTGTCCGGTTTTAAAGAAGCAGATTGGATCGAATCTCCAGTTTATTGTTTTTGGGTCGAAAGTTTGGCAAAGGTCTTGAAGCTGCTGAAGGCGCTGACTTAAAGACGGAACACGCGGTTCCAGCAGAGAAGATTTAGAGTTAATGGTAAAATTAAAAAAAAGATTGTATCCCATTTCCAAAAGCTTGGGCCCCACATCCTTTTTGATAAAAGGACCGAAATTTTTTGACCAAAACACAATGGTATGCACCGTATCGGGTGTGGCAAACACGGAAGACATTTTCCGGTTATATGGATTGACAACCTCAAACACACCTTTTTGAATCTGTGCCATGAACCAATCCAGGTAAAAAGCCGGAATGTCGGTACGCCTGGAGGCTGAGATGACGATTTTATTTGATAATCCCATAAACCGAAACCATTCTTCACACCTAAATGAGCGTTTCAAATTGTGACAATCTTGTTTGGATTCATATCTACCGAGTCGATGATGGTGTTAAATGCTTTCTAACCATATAACATCCTAAAGATATTATATTTATATACACTGACGGAATTTGAAACGATCAATTTAGGTCACGATCATTTCTTCTTTAGATCAGCCAATGATATCACTTTTGAATCACCGGGCCTTTCAGGGCCTTTTTGTTGTTTCTCAGACCGTCGGGATTCATGGGGACAAACCACCTGTTCCAGACGAACCTTTTTTCCTTCCATGGTAAATTCCTGACCATCGATATAAATATCACGCAAAATCCATGTAACCACCTGAAGGGGCACCTGCAACAGAAGAAGTTTTACATGATACCAGTCTTTTTTGACATCCGGAGAAATGTCTTCAATTCTCGCGAATGATATCGGTTGGTCCTCAAAGTATACGAGAACAACATCGTTTTCTTTTGCCATGGTTTTCGTCCCTCAAGTAAAGAATCCTGGTCCAGAGGGCCAGGCTTTGGGTTACCCCTGGAAGGGGATTGTTTTTCCATAGATCAAGTGCCTTGTATATTGAAAATTGGACAAAAAATAAATTTAAACTGGGGGGTGTCCCCCCGCCTCCTCCGAGGTTTTTAATTTGAGCATCATTACCAATGGGCTTTCTTAATTCGGTAAAATTGTCAATAATGTCGGAAGAGAAGGTAAGTGCCTTGGGTTCCGAACCCGGACTTTAGAGTCTTCCTTCCGCCAGGTTTAAGTCGGGGAACAACTTGGTGCATCGACACCGTATTTGACAAGGCTGATGATTCCTGGTTCCCAAAAATTTTTATCGCCGATAAGGAGGCCATATGCCAGACTACTTTTTTGGAATTGATGCGAGTAAAGGATATTCTAATTTCGTCATGCTTGATTCATTAAAGCACTACGTTGAAGACGACTTTCAGTTGGATGATACTTTTGACGGTCACCAAAAGCTCTACAGCATCCTATCAGAGTTTTGCGTCCGTCATCCCAAGGCCAACATTTTTTCCGCCGTTGAAAGCACTGGCGGTTATGAAAACAACTGGTTTGATGCGCTGGTCAGATTCCAGACGCATCTGCCGATAAGGACTGCCAGATTAAATCCCTGTGGCGTTTACAACAACAGCAAAGCTGAATTGAATCGGAATATCACCGACAAAATCAGCGCTGAGAATGTCGCCAAATACATGATTGAGCATCCCGAGAAAGTGCAGTATCAGCAACAGGATCCTCTGGCACCCCTGAGAAAACAGTGGGGATTTATAAAAATGCTGAAAAAGCAAAAAACCCAGATGCTCAATCAATTGGAATCCAATCTCTACACAGCCAATCCGGAAATTCTGGCTTACTGTAAAGATAATACACCGGCTTGGGTTCTTAGCCTTTTACAGCGCTATCCAACCGCTTCCAAGCTGGCCAAAGCAAAGAAGTCTTCTGTGGCCTTGATTCCATATGTGACACCCCAAAAAGCAAAAAAACTGGTCGAAACAGCCAAGCAGAGTGTCGCGTCCGCTACGGATGAAACTACAAGCCAAATAATCAAGGCGATTGTCCAACAGATTAGACAGCTTTCAAAAACCATTGATGCCCAAACAAAAGCCATGGCGGATAAATGCTCGATTCCTGAAGTTGAGTTGCTCAAGACTTTTATAGGGATCGGAAACGACTCTGCTGTCGGTCTGCTCCTTGAAATAGGCTCCATAGAACGGTTTAAAAGGGCGAAACACTTAGCCTCGTTCTTTGGCCTTCACCCTGTTTATAAAAAAAGCGGTGACGGTTCCTGGGGCTTTCATATGAGTAAAAAAGGCCGCACAGTACCCCGACAAATTCTTTATATGGTTGCCATGGTAGCCATTCAATCCAATCCTCTGATCCGTGAAATCTATGAGAAACATACGGAAAAAGGGATGGAAAAAAAGGCCGCTTTGGGTGTGTGCATGCACAAAATCATTCGAATAATTTACGGAATGCTTAAACACAACCAGCCGTTTGACCCCGAAATTGACAAGGCAAACAGAAAAAAACAGAATCCTCAGGACGAAAAGAAAGTAGGCCTGGACAAAAGCCGTCGTTACCAAGCATATGATGTAAAAGCACCAATTTCAAGAAGGCAGGCTAAAAAAAGAGAGGAACGGAAGCAGTCCCAAAGCGTCAACAACGCTAAATGCGGGATCAAGGCCCCCGTTCCCGTTCTTTAACTTAACAGAATATCGACCTTGTGTACAGATTTTACCGAATTTTCAAAGAGCAAATTTGTTTAAAAAAATGTTGACTTTAACCGGAACAACTAAAGTGAGCTAAAATGCCTAAAGTGCCTATTTATCCCGTATTAAACGGGGAAATTAAGGAAAGCGCTTTCAGCGCAAATCATTTTTCACTTAAATTGATAGTGCAAGGGCACATACATCAACTTTAGCTCACTTTAGTTCACTTCAAACTTTAGTCACTTTCAAGCGTACTGCATTTGCAGGCACAGCCAATTGTTTCTGACATAGCCCTATGACTATGTACTTAACGACCAAATAAAATAGTTTCCGATTTTATACCCGCAAACCACGCTGTTTGGCAATGCTTATTTCTTTAAAATGAATATTTATTCATTCGTTTTTTAGTGTCAATAAACACTGAATAAGGACATTCATTGGATGGCTATCGCATTTCTTCAATCTCATACAACATTGATAATATAATATTTTTAAAACTTTTACATGCTGGAGGAAACCCCGTTATTTTTTTCTTGACACACCAAGATGCGTTCTGCTAACTAAATGAATGATCATTCATCCTTTTTAATTAAAGACCATACGGTTATCCAATTGAACATAAAAATTTTTATTAATTTCAGGAAGTTCTCCGGTAAATTCGGAGTTGGGAGGTTATCATGATGAGAAAAATCAGGCAGGCAGCAGTTATCGGTTCTGGAATTATGGGCGGAGGAATCGCTGCGCTTTTGGCCGGTGCCGGCATAAAAACGCTGTTACTCGACATCGTTCCGTTTGATTTAACGGATGCTGAAAAAGAGGACCCTGCAGCCAGAAACAGGATTGTAAAAACCGGCCTGGATGCAGTTTTGATGTCGAGCCCCTCACTTTTCATGCAGAAAAAAGATATCCATCGTATTACCATCGGCAACCTGGAAGACGATTTTGACAAAATTTCAAGTTGCGACTGGATTGTGGAAGTGGTTGTGGAAAACCTGAAAATCAAACAAGACCTTTTTAAACGCATCGACGCAAAAAGAAAAACCGCCGCCATGGTTTCTTCAAATACATCGGGGCTTCCTTTAAAAGACATGTCCCAAGGACTCAGCCTCGATTTTAAACAGCATTTTATGGGAACGCATTTTTTTAATCCGGTAAGGTACATGCATCTTCTGGAAATTATCCCAGGAGAAGAAACACTTCCCGAGGTCATCGAATTTATGACCGACTTCGGGGAACGGATCCTTGGCAAAGGGATTGTTATGGCCAAAGACACACCCAATTTTGTGGGAAACAGGATCGGCGTCCAGGGGATGGTAAAGGCCATGCAAGTCATGCTTGAGGACGGTCTCACGATTCCCGAGGTGGATGCCCTTTTCGGCACCGCCATGGGCAGACCCAAAACCGCTATGTTCAAGACATGTGACATTGTCGGCCTGGACATCTTGGGCCATGTGGCCAAAAACACTTACGAACTGATTGTTGACGATGACCAGAGAGACAGCTTTATTCTGCCTGAGTTTGTAGATAAGATGATCGAAAAAAACCTTCTGGGAAAGAAAGCCGACAGCGGTTTCTATAAAACCGATTTAACCCCCGAATGGAAGAAGATCCGAAAGGTTATCGATCCTAAGACTTTAGAATATTCGGAATATGAGCCCGCCGACTTTTCCTGTCTTGCCGAGGCTAAAAAAGCGAAAACACTGTCGGAAAAAGTTAAAGCCGTTGTCTATGGGAAAGACAAGGGCGCTGCGTATGCCTGGAAAGTCGTGGCAAACGGCCTGATATACGCAGCCAACAGGATGTCCGAAATTTCAGACACCATCGTTGAGATCGACAATGCCATGAAATGGGGATTTAATTTTGAGATGGGTCCCTTTGAAACCTGGGACGCCATCGGCCTTGAGGCCTCGGTGGGAAAGATGGAAAAAGATGGGTTCCAAGTACCTGAAAAAATAAAACAGATGATAACGACAGGCAATACGGCTTTTTACAAAACCGAAAACGGCCAACGTTTTGCGTATGACTTCACCACCGAAAACTACATAGAGGTTATTGCCAGTAAAAACATTATTTCCCTGAATGCATTAAAAGGCGCAGATAAAACCGTTAATTCCTGTGCATCCGCATCTTTGATCGATCTTGACGACGGTGTATTCTGTCTTGAATTTCATACCAAGATGAATGCGCTCAACAAGGAGATTATCGATTTTCAGCATGAAGTCCTTGAGCATGTGGATGCCAACGGCTTGGGACTTGTTATCGGGAATCAGGCCGGTGGTATGCCGGGAGCTTTCTCGGCAGGCGGTGATCTCTTTTTTATGGCCGGTCTGGCAAAGGAAGGAAAATTTTCGGATATCGATGCTTTTCTAAAAGAAGCCCAGGACGGAATTCAAAAAGAAAAATATTCAACCTTCCCGGTGGTGGCAGCCCCATACGGAATGACCCTTGGAGGAGGGTGTGAGGTATGCCTTGGTGCCGACAGAATCGTGGCCCATGCCGAACTTTATATGGGCCTGGTGGAGATCGGCGTCGGCTTGCTGCCGGCAGGAGGCGGATGTTTAAACTTGTGGAAGAAGTTCATCAATACAATTCCGGATCCGGTCACAGAGGTCGACCTTGCAAAATTCTTTGTTCCGGTGTTCATGTCCATTGCACTGGCCCAAGTATCAATGTCTGCCGCCGAAGCCAGAGCCAACGGATTCTTAGGGCCTAAAGACAGAATCGTTTTTAACCGGGATTATCTGATTGGTGAAGCCAAAAAGGAAGTTCTGAAGATGGTGGACGAAGGCTATGCACCGCCGGCAAAGCAACCGATAAAAGTTCTTGGCCAGGCCGCCCAAGGTATGATTGATGTGGAGATCTTCAACATGCTGAAAGGAAAATTCATCACCGAATATGACGCTTTTCTGGCCAAAAGAATCGCTTATGTCATCAGTGGAGGAGATATAAGAGACAACAGCACTGTTGAAGAAGATTTAATACTCAAACTTGAAAGAGAAGCCTTTGTCGATTTCTGGAAAGAAGAAAAGACAATCGCACGGGTAGAACATATGCTAAAAACCGGCAAACCCTTAAGGAATTAGTTATTGCTCACTGGTCACCGGTTATTTGCTAAAAGTAATGGTTCATTTTTTGTAACTACTCAGGTGGATAGACTGAAGGTTGAAGGCTTTTAGGGACAAATCATGCGCGATCACACAAAACTTAGGGCATTTGAGCTGGCTGACGAGGTAGCAGTATTGGTTTATCGGGTGACCGCAGGGTTTCCGAGAGAAGAGTTATATGGTCTAACTTCTCAAATGCGGCGAGCAGCGGTTTCGGCTCCTTCTAACATCGTTGAATGGTTTAATTCGAGCGTTGCGAGATGATTGATATACTTCAGCCTTCAGTCTTCAACCTAAATACCTGAGTAGTTACAATCATTTTTCACCTGTAAAGAGGATATAATAATGTTTCCAACTCAAAAATATGAGATTTTTTCAATGCACAAGGCCCCACGGAAGTTTTCGTTGAGGTGTACATATTAGTACACCGCAGACGGAAACCTGCGGAGAACCAAGCGCATTGGGGAAATAAGCTATTTATGAATGGAAACCAAGGAGGAAATACAAATGAGAGACGCCTACATCGTACAATCCATAAGAACCCCCGGGTGTAAGAGGAACAAAGGGGCTTTTAAAGATACCCGTCCGGAAGATCTGCTGTCATTTATCCTGAAATCAGCCATGGACCAAACGCCGAACCTTGAAATGAATGACGTGGATGACATCATGATCGGTTGTGCATTCCCCGAAGCTGAGCAGGGGCTGAATATTGGAAGAATCGCTTCCCAGATTGCGGGATTCCCTGTAAAGGTCTCCGGAGCCACAGTCAACAGATTCTGCGCCTCCGGTCTTGAGGCCATCGCGCTTACCGCATTGCGCGTCATGGCCGGCTGGTCGGATGTCGCCATCGGCGGCGGCCTTGAATCGATGACATATGTGCCCATGGGAGGAAATATCCCCAGACCCCATCCCGAATATTCAAAAAATCATGCCGATCTTTACGTCTCCATGGGAATAACGGCGGAAAACGTTGCCGATAGATACAAGGTCTCCAGAGAAGAACAGGATGAATTTGCCTATAGCTCTCAAATGAAAGCCGCAGAGGCCAAGAACAAAAAGCTTTTCACCGAACTTGTTCCAACGCCGGCCCACAAATTCGTTCAGAATAAGGACGGCACCTACAGGAGGGAAACTTTTATCATCGATCATGACGACGGCATCCGTCCTTCCACTATAGAAGGCCTGGCCGGTCTGAATCCGGTGTTTATCGCCGGCGGAACGGTTACAGCGGGGAATTCCTCCCAGACAACCGACGGTGCCGCCGCCACCATTATTATGAGTGGGGAAAAAGTTGAAGCGCTCGGGCTGAAGCCGGTGGCCAAGTTGAAATACTATACCACTGTGGGATGCAGTGCCGATGAGATGGGTGTGGGGCCACGATACGCCATTCCAAAACTTTTAAACATGGCCGGAATGGATCTTGAGGATATCGGTCTTTTTGAAATCAACGAAGCCTTTGCGTCCCAGGCAGTGTATTGCATCAGAGAACTCGGCATCGACATGGAAAAGGTAAACATTCACGGTGGAGCTGTTGCACTGGGGCATCCCCTGGGATGCACCGGCGCCAAGCTGTGCGCAACCCTTCTTGCAAATATGAGAGAACGTAGCGTAAAATACGGCATTGAATCGATGTGTATCGGTGGAGGCATGGGGGCTGCAGCACTATTTGAGTTGTGTGATTAAAATATCTTTCGTTAAAAAGGACACAGATTTTCGCAGATATACACAGATAATATTTTTATTTTTTCAATCTAAGAATTTTGATAATCTGTGTTCATCTGTGTCCAATTACCCGTTCTTCTTCTCAAATGTCTTCATAAAATCGACAAGGGCTTCTATTGCCGCCGGGGGCGTTGCATTGTAAATCGACGCACGGCATCCCCCTACAGATCGATGACCCTTAAGGCCGCCCAATCCGTTTCCCAGCGCCTGTTCAATAAACCGTTTTTCAAGTTCTTCATCAGGGAGGCGAAAGGTTACATTCATGAGTGATCGGCTGCCAGGTACGGCCGTTGCTCTATAAAAATCGCCGGATGTTATTGCTTCATAAAGAATCCGGGCCTTTTTCTCATTGATTTCTTCCATCTTTTCGAGACCGCCTATGGTTTCCTCCAGCCATTTCAGCACCCGTTGAATGGTATAGATTGCAAAGCACGGCGGGGTATTAAACATCGAATTTTTGGAAGCATAGGTCGTATATTTCAGCATGGACGGCAGTGTTTCCGGCACCCGGTCGAGCATATCGTCCCGGATGATCACCATACACACACCGGCTGGGCCGATATTTTTTTGAGCCCCGGCATAAATCAGACCGAATTTATCCACATCAAAGGATCTGGACATGATATCAGATGACATGTCGGCGATGAGGGGCACACCCCCCGTATCGGGAAAGGATGCCCACTGGGTCCCTTTAATCGTATTGTTGGATGTAATGTGTGCATAAACGGCATTGCTGCTGAACGAAATGTTCTTCGGAATATACGAAAAATTCTCATCTTCCGAAGAAGCAACTATGTTTACGCTCTTGCCCAGAATTTCAGCTTCTTTTATGGCTTTTGTGGACCAGGTGCCGGTGTTGACGTAGTCTGCTGAATCACCGTCCTTAAGCAGATTCATGGGGATCATGCAAAACTGCATACTGGCCCCGCCCTGAATAAAAAAAACGTTGAATCTATCATCTAGTTTCAACAACCGCCGGGTTCTGGCGATGGCATCGTTTATTACATCGTCGAACAATTTTGATCGGTGGCTTATCTCTATTATCGACATACCGGAACCACCGAAATCCAAAAATGAATCCTTGATTTCTTCAAGAACTTCAAGGGGAAGCGCGGCAGGACCGGCGTTAAAGTTATAGATTCTATCTTCCTTCATGGGTCTCCTCCATCGTAACCGTTCACACGTTCCCCGTCAAACTGCCGACGGGACCCCGATAACGGGATTTCCGCTACGCTCCAATAGGCAGGGTTCAACGTTCAGGGTTAAGGACAAAGAAGGCATGAAGATCCGATGAACCTTTGAACCCTTAAACATGCTCCTCTTTTTAAAAGACATTATTTGTTCAGATAGAAGCAAATATGTCAATCGGAATTATTAAATGTTTGGCAGATAATAATCAGCCTTGTCAAGGTTAACGCATTTAATTTCGGTACAGCGAAGCGACGGCGTGTTTCTCTTGGAAACCGACTGGCTGTTTGAAGGGCTTTAGCACGCGTTAGGCCGAGCCGAATGAAAATATAATTTAAAATATCCATCGAATATTTTATTGACGAATTGTTCTTTATAACTCCGGCACGGCTCGGGCTTACGGGTGCTTAAGCACAAGTTCCAGTCGGTTGGAAAGAGATATGCGCCGTCGTGGAGCGTTCTCTCTCTATTGACATTCAAATGCATTTGCCCTGACCGCCTTTCCACCCGGTGTTGACAAAGAACTTTTCTTGGCTTAATTATGTTTTTGTAACTGAACCAAAAACTACCGTTTCTGAGCGAACACAAGTTATAAAATTCTTTTTTCATATCTGCTTAAGCTACAACATATCGTTTAAGGTAATTATCATGAAAATATATCGTTATCCTTCAAAATCAGCAGAGAAAAAAATTAAATCCATTGTAAACCGTGGCGCTGCCTTCAAAAAAAAAGACGTTTCTTCGGTCACCCGTATCCTTGATGATGTCCGAAAGAA
>PVMK01151644.1_pt1 | contig 59395 bp, 54 predicted proteins | sample 1853481 | NCBI WGS metagenome assembly PVMK01 (sample SAMN08533507, study PRJNA380276) | Marine sediment metagenome, whole genome shotgun sequencing project.
AGCCCATACGGTGAATATCGCAAGGACATGATCGACGTGGAGGTTGTGGCAGGGGAGGGGCTAAAGATTGGTGGGGATCCCCTGGGAGGGTCGTCCATTCACTTCTGGGATCCAATTGCCGAGCGCTACGGGCTTTCCCTCGATGTGGTAAACAGGACGTTAGATCCCACGTTCTCCTTCATGACCCTTGACAAAGACGGGAAGATCCGCATGGACTGTTCTTCCCCCTACGCCATGGCAAGCTTGATCGATTTGAAGGACAGGTTTGATGTGGCCTTTGGTAATGATACGGACACGGATCGTCACGGCATTGTGACCAAAAGCGCAGGGCTGATCAATCCGAACCACTATTTGGCCGCGGCCGTCTGGTATCTCTTCCAGCACAGGCCCGGCTGGAGAGAGGACGCCGCGGTAGGTAAAACGGTGGTTTCCAGTTCTATGATTGACCGAGTGGCCGCTCATCTGAAAAGAAAACTTTCAGAAGTTCCCGTAAGCTTCAAGTGGTTCGTGGATGGCCTTATCGACGGGTCTTACGGATTCGGCGGTGAAGAGAGCGCCGGCGCATCCTTCTTGAGGAAAAACGGGAAGGTTTGGACGACGGACAAAGACGGAATCATCATGGACCTCCTCGCCTGTGAGATCACCGCCAAGACCAAAAAGGATCCAGGGGAGCTGTACAGAGACCTTGAACAAGCGTTCGGGTCCGCTGTGTATGAACGAATCGATGCCCCTGCAACAGCCAAACAGAAAGAGATTCTGAAAGGGCTTTCGTCAGATATGGTCACGACAGAGAAGCTTGCGGGGGAAAAGATCATAGCAAAACTGACCCATGCGCCGGGCAATGATGCCCCCATCGGTGGGTTGAAGGTGGTGGCAGAAAACGGCTGGTTTGCGGCCCGACCTTCAGGCACAGAGGAGATCTACAAGCTCTACGCGGAGAGCTTTAAAGGGAAGGCGCACCTGAAGAAAATCCAGGAAGAGGCGCAGTTCATTGTTGACAGAGCTCTGAAAGCAGCTGAGCAATAGTCCGGTGTCGCGGCTAAGACCTGAAACCTTAAGGGGTACGTGGGGACGTCCAGAAAATTATTAGATTGACAATACCCGTTTCTTTTCATATCCGTCCAGCACGCCAAGCAAAGCCCGTATCAAGGCATCAGGCGCTCTGCACCACATTATTATCCGCGGAATAAAGAAAAAGAAGATTTTTGAAGATGTGCTCAGCGAACTTGGCAAGAGTGCGGCCTCATTGGGAAGAATGGTAAGACTCAGTCAATCTGTGGTGAGCATTTCGGTGAAGGGGGCGTTAGAGGGTACCTTGGAAGGCCGATGGTTGCTCATGGCGCCCCTTTTGGACCTATTGTGCGTGATGCTCATGACCAGCGGGTTAAGTATGCCTTGGATGATGTTCGAGAGCGCATCAGGTACACATTGATACCGGATTGCCCCCCTGTGACGGTCCTGAAAAGAAGTGTAAAGGTGCTTCGGAAGGGAGGCGGAGTGATGGTTACCTTTGATATGCATCCGGCTGGTAGAGGCGGCATTGAGGTAGAGTTCCTGGGACGGAAGACGCCCATGTTCAGCTATGTGATCAGGCTTGCTGCAAGGATGAGAGTCCCTCTGGTTCCGGGACATGTCCTATGGGAACCGGATGGCGTGAGGCACAGGGTAACCTACTATCCGCCCATTGATGTCCCCAAGGAGGCGGCTGATCCAAATTCTCCTGAAACCAAAGAGCTTCTCCAAGGGCTCGCTGACTGGCTTTCAGGGGTTATCAGTAGCCACCCGGAACAATACTGGTGGATCCATCGCCGGTGGCGAGAGCAATAAGAGCGGGAGCACATATTAGAAAGCCATTGTTACTCGAAAAGACAGGACTTGTCGTTAAAGAAGAATTGGAGAGATAGGCAGGTTTTGACCTCAAACTCTATCGAAAATTACCTGCTATATTTATGGCTGAATTTGAATATTTTTTTAAAAAAATGAAGGATTGATCTTACAGCCTTCACCTGTTGGGTGTCTCAGAAGTTGTTCTTCTTTTGGTAAATGAGATTTTCTCTGTCATCATGTGCAATTGATCAGATTTGATTATGTTAATGCCCCTCTATCCATTCCAAATCAAAAAATGGTTTACGAAGATGGTATCAGACTATTGTCCAGGATTACGTGCCTTGCCAGCACAAATCCGACGGTTTTTACCAGTGTGTATAATTATGTTGTCTCTTAGGCAAATATTCATCTGATGATTCTTCGTGAATTTGTTGATTTCGAAAGCCTTATCATCATTTAATTTCCTAAAAAAGCAAACGAAGCAAGTGAAAACCGTGCATTTTCGGATTTCGAAGAGCTGGCCAGCACAGCACGACAAACAATAACTCCAGATTGCCGTAGCCCTGGGCCTTGCGTTTTGTCTGCCGGTTTCAGTCAGAGGACTGAGATATATGGATCCCAACCAGCCTGGCAATGAGGACGGCAATATAAAGCTGCCCCATGATTGCCTCCAGGGCCGATAAGGAACGGGCAGGCGAACTAAGCGGTATTATATCTCCATAACCCAATGTGGACAGGGTCACAAAACTGTAATACATAAAATCAGCCAAATTATTGGTAGTCGCCCGTTCTATCAAAAAGGACCCCGGACAAAGGCTTTCCAAAATCAAATAGACAAATCCCCACATCAGCCCGATCAGAAAATAGACACAAACGCTGCCCAGGATTACATCGATGGTGATTTCTTTCTTACTGAACAAGTGCGTCAGAATGACAATTGCAGTGAAAGCAAGAAAGATGGTGCCAAAAATGTTCGCCGTCAGTAGAAAGGAGGGGATTTTTAGAAAATAGTAGGACCAATGCAGCAGGAATGTTGGAAGGGCCAGTAGCAGCGCAACGATTACCTGGGCTCTTCTTTCACTCACGGCGTAAATACCGGACAAAAGAATTACGGAGAGGAAGATATCCATAAGAATTTTGAGTCCCACAAATCCTTCGAGGAAAGGATTTACCACAAACAGAAAAATCATGGAGATAAGGAGGAAAAGGAATCTATCAATACGAACCTTGGTGAAAGGGATATGGAATTCTTTGGCCATGAGAATATTCTCCTTAAATTTATCAAGAACCCAGGATGCTCGCTCACTGCTCAGGGTGCTTCGGACAGCCATATGATCGCTGCGAACAAAATCAAAACAGAACCGAGACCATAATATACGGCTTCTGCAATTGATATGTCTTCCTATTTCTTTAACAATATCTTAACTCGATAAATGAGATATTTCAACTTGCTTCTGTTCGGGTTTGACCTATCTTTCGGATTAGGTTCTTAAGTGTTTTTACAACCACAACATATAGAGTTGGTCAGTTTTCGGCTTATCCGGTCGCGGGAGAGGCTACGTGCGCGTTTACCCCGATCTTTATCATCCTCAAAAACCCCCCTCTGTTCGATTCCTTGGATGAGGATAGGGTGCATTGCGCCGGGTGCTTCAATGCGGGCTTGACGTGACATATGTTTCAAATACCGGTTTCGTATCTACTTATTAACAAAGGAACAACGTTCCCTTATCCCCAGACTATATGGTATTTACATTCCCAAACCGTGTGTGCTAATCTTGTTTTCATAAGGTGCCTCTTTTCGAATATTGGCCGCAGAATCAACACTGTTTCCTGCTATATACCAAAAGAGCTTTTTCATAAATACTACAGAATAGTTTTTGCCATTCTCCCCGGCATAGCCGGGGGTATAGCACTGCAACTAGAATATGGAAATACCGCTGCTAAATGACATTGTCATTATATTTGGACTGGCTATTGCGGTCCTCTTTATATGCCATCGACTTCGCGTGCCGGCGGTTGTGGGATTCCTACTCACGGGGATATTAGTAGGGCCTTACGGTTTTGGGCTGGTAAAGGCAGTTCATGAAGTTGAAATTTTAGCTGAAATCGGTATTGTGTTATTGCTTTTTACCATCGGAATCGAGTTCTCACTTGAAAAGCTGCTGCAAATCAGGAAGTCCGTCCTGATGGGCGGCTCGCTTCAGGTGTTGCTGACCTTTTTGGCTACTTTGTTCATAGCCAGGCGGTTTGGCCAAGCTTTTGGTGAGGCAATCTTCATCGGATTTCTCGTAGCCCTGAGCAGCACGGCGATTGTACTCAAACTAATCCAGGAAAGAGCCGAAGTTGATAGTCCACACGGGCGTACGACTCTTGGCATCCTGATCTTCCAGGACATTATTATTGTTCCTATGATCTTGCTCACCCCACTACTGGCTGGTGCAACAGGGAATTTGGGTGAATCCGTCCTCGTTCTTCTGGCCAAAGGAATCGGTATAATCCTGTTGGTGATGGTAAGCACTAAATGGATTGTGCCCCAAGTATTGTATCAAATCGCAAGAACACGCAATCAAGAAGTTTTTTTGTTAAGCGTGGTTGTAATATGCCTTGGTGTTGCGTGGCTAACTTCCAAGGCAGGGCTATCTCTTGCCCTGGGTGCGTTCTTAGCAGGATTGATCATTTCCGAATCTGAATACAGCCATCAGGCACTTGGGAATATTTTACCCTTTCGGGATGTCTTTACAAGCTTCTTTTTTGTTTCCATTGGTATGCTGCTGGATGTAGGCTTCCTTTTCCAGCAGCCGGGAACCATTGCGCTGATCGCTTTGGGAGTTTTGGTTTTAAAATCTACCATTGCCTGTTTTGCAACAGTTTTATTAGGATTGCCTTTTCGCACTTCACTCCTGGTCGGCTTTGCACTCAGCCAGGTTGGTGAATTTTCTTTCATTCTATCCAGGACCGGTGTTGAACATGGTTTGCTTGCCGGAAATATTTATCAGATGTTTCTGGCTTTCTCTATACTCAGCATGGCGGCGACACCATTCATTATAATACTGGCACCACGCGCAGCCGATATTATCTTGCGGTTGCCGCTGCCAAAAAAGTTAATATCGGGTTTTTATCCTGTTTCAGAGATAAAGGTTAAGGGTAAAAAAGACCACCTTATTATAGTCGGCTTTGGAGTGAATGGTAGAAATGTAGCACGAGCCGCACGGTTATCAGGTATCCCCTATGCAGTCATTGAAATGAACCCCGAAACAGTGAGGAACGAACAAGCACAGGGGGAACCAATTTATTATGGCGATTCAACTCAGGAAGTCGTACTTCAGCACGCAAACATCAAAGATGCGAGAATAGTTGTAATTGCAATTAATGATCCAGCGTCAACCCGTAGAATTATTGAAATCATTCGGAGACTTAATTCAAAGGTCCATTTGATTGTACGGAGCCGTTATCTCCAAGAGATGAAGCCTTTGTATGAATTAGGAGCTAACGAGGTTATTCCGGAAGAGTTTGAGACATCAGTGGAGATTTTCACCCGGGTTTTGGCTAAATATCTTATACCAAGAGATGAAATCGAAGCGTTGGTCGCTGAAATACGATCAGATGGTTACGAAATGTTTCGAAGCCTTTTCAAAGAGTCGTCATCTTTTTCCGATTTAACCTTCAGCTTCCCGATGTTGAAATCATTACGTTGAGGGTTGTTGAAGGATCACCTTTAGTTGGAAAAAGTTTAGCTGAAATTGAACTGAGAAAGAAATATGGAGTTACAGTATTGGCAATACGTCGAGACTGACAAACATTATCCAATCCAAACGTAACCATACCATTTTGTGCTAATGATGTGGTTTTTGTCGTCGGACCGCCAGATAGGGTCGCCGAGGTCGCTGATTTATTCCAAAATCCAGAAGAAGGGGATGCAAGTTAGTGTCCCTCCATAAATAGCCAATCTTTGAGCAACTTTCTGATTTTGGCATTCGGCGGTATGGCCCATTTGCATGATCAGATAACGGTCAAGGCAGAAAAAAAAGTTTTAGAGGGATTTTCGGGAATCGCAATATTGCATGGTGGCATTGGGTATCACTGCCGCCCGGGTCCATCTTGGATATCCTCTGGTAACGGTCCAGGTCATTCTTTTTGTCAGCAAGCTGGACCTTTGCGCGTTCCACTGAGGCCTCAGCAGCCTGGACGTTTAATTGAAATGTGCGTTTGTCAAGGACGGCGATGACCTGCCCTTTTTTTGTTCGGTCTCCAACTTTGACGCGTACCTCGGCGGTGCATGTTATCTTAGAAACAACTACATTGCTTTAGGTGGTCGGCTGCGGGGCTATCGGCGGCGACGTGGGGGGGGGTCGACGGTGATGATGGCGGGGATAATGATAATTCCCCCAGCCCGACCTATAATGAACATCAGCTCCGTAATAACCGCTGCTTGAACCTGAGGTACCGCAGGCCGTAATGTTTGACATTAGGAGACCCATTGCGAGACCAATTAAAAGAATAAACATCATTCCTATATATCGTTTCATCGTAGAGTTTCTCCAACGGTGGTAATATCTTAGAGTTGTTGTACTGCGAATACAGCCCCGGATGGGTCTGAAATGATTGCAACGCGGCCTTCTCGAATCGCTTTATCAGGCTCCACCAAAACCTTACCTCCCAATTCTTCTGCTTTTGCAACTATAGCCATAACGTCCTCAACCGCAATATAAGGCAACCAATTGGGCTTAACATCGTCCCACGGTATCTTCACAATTGCTCCTCGCGTTCGGCCATTTTCGATTAAAAAGCGGTATTTTGGGCCGGCGCCCACATCCACCAGTCGCTGTTCGTAACCGACCAGCATATGATAGAATGTTAGCGCTGCATCTGGATTTGTACTCCATAGCTCACTTCCCATCCAATGGTTCTGAATCAAACCCTGGTCTGGTGGATCACCACCTGATGTGGTTACAATCGCAAATAGTGCACCCTCTGGGTCCTTCACTATGGCGACACGGCCCCTATTTGGTAAATTCTTTGGCTGCATATAAATTGTTCCACTGTTTTTTTTCGCAACCATCAATGCGCGATCCACATCTTCTACAGACATATTGCTGAGCCATAAGCATTCGTTTACATTGCCCTTTTTTGAGTCTATAAGAATTGCATTCGCTATGGGTATACCATCTCGAGCTATCGTTTTTACCAACCTTTCTTTGGAAGCCGTATCGGAAAAAGACCAACCAAATAATCCCTCATAAAAACGACTCGTCGACTGCAAATCATTAGTGAACAGGTCATACCAGACAAATTTACCAACAAGACGCAGATATGTGGGTTCTGGAGTTACCTTCGGGACAATAATTTGCTCCTTTGAACACGCATGCATAACCAGGCCCAGAAACAATATTAGAACAAATAGACTTGCTTTGATCTTAAAAAGGAACGCTCGAGTCTTCTTATGTGTTATCACCATGCCAATGCTCCCCAATCCACTCTAAATCAGAAAATACCTTAAGAACATGGTATCAGAGTATTTTCCAGGTTTACGTGCCTCGTCGATGCAAAACCAAACGGCTTTTACCAATGTGTATAGCTATATTGTCCCTTAGTCAAGAATGTTGCTGAACTATCCGCCAACCAGCGCTTAGCCCTAGTGTCATGTCAATCGTCTAGCTTGGGTTTCCGCATCCCTGCTTCCGGCCTAGCTTTATGTGCCGCCGGCTGCATAGATGGCAGATTCCGAGCACTGCCGGGGGCTTTTGGCTAACTCACTGGAAAGACAACGTTTCTCCCGGGACGAAATCGCTTGACATTAGAGCCCTTTATCGTATGATATATCATCTGACGGGTCGGGTGATATGAATTCCAATTTATCAGTCTCCCTTCCCAAATCAAAAGGAGAAGCACCTTGAATACCCAGACCGATATACCCCTGTTAATCCGCGAACTTCGCGAACGAACCGGGCTTACGCAAGAGAAATTCGCCGCAAAGCTCGGCGTCACCTTCCCGACCATCAACCGATGGGAAAACGGTCGCGCTAAGCCGTCGCCGTTGGCGCTGAAGCAGATCGTGGAATTGCTCCGCAGCATGGGGGATAGGGGCGAAGACTTGCTGAAAAACGGTTTTTTAAATATATGAAATTCAAGCCTGCTGGCTTTATCAAGCGGCAGGTCATGGAACCCGAAAAAGGTTTGTAAGGCTCAATTAAAGTCGCCCGCATCGTGACAAGATTATGAAAAAAAGCGAACTCACAGCCATTACCGACAATTTAACTGTTGAGAAAATACGTCTCGGCAACTCCATTATCCGCAACCCCATCCTGGTGTCCTATGCGGCAAAGGGAATGTTGCCTTATCGGGGCCTTGGTTCGGATATCAAGAGGGCTTTTGACGCTTGGCCGGAGATCGACTTTGTCGATGACTGGGATGGTTGCTTGTTCACCGCAACGGTTCATCGAAAAACAATTGATAGTTCGGGGAAAAAACTTGCAAAGGTCGGAGAAAAGGTCGGAGAAAAGGTCGGGGAAAAGGTCGGGGAAAAGTCGGGGAAAATTCTGACCGCATTGAAACAGGATGAGAATTTGACCATTCCTGAACTGTCCTCATTGATTGGTGTAGCAGAACGATCCATAGAGCGGAACATCAAGAAATTGCGGGAACAGGGCCCACTGCGTCGTATCGGCTCGGCCAAGGGCGGCCATTGGGAGATTCCATGAAACCGATCCACCCTGATTGCTCCCTGATGGCCAAGGAAGTCCTCGAAACGTTCAAGGCTGTCCAGCAGCAGGTTCCAAAACGGGTTTTCCTGGCCCGCTGGTACCCCCCCAGGATGCGCCGTATGATGCCTTTAACAAGGCCAACTTGCGTCTCCAACAGCTTCGGAAAACGCTGGACGCGCTGGAAAAGGATCATGATGTTCCACTGGAGTTGATTGATATGGGAACAGAAAAGGGCAGCGCTTTTCCTATCCACCACCGCATGTATGAAGCCATTGCCTCATCCGATATCATCATCTGCGACCTGACCGGCCAACGTCCAAATGTTTTTGTCGAAGCAGGTTATGCCCTCAAGCATCATGAGAAGAACCGCCTTATCTTCCTATTTGAACCACGCAATCGGAATGACAAGGTGCCATTCGACCTGACGACCTTCAAATATGTACCCATATCCCAAGCCGCAGAAATCCCGAATAAAATAATGTCTGAAATCATTGCGATTCTCCATGACGCCGGTGCACCAATCTAAACGAAATGTCAAGAACATGAACAGTAAAGGTTTTGAACCCAAATTCACGAGCACCAACCGCATCACAACCGATGATGTGGTCAATGTGGGTTCACTATGTTTTACTGGGAGATTGGAAGCCGGGTTCGGAAAGGGGGTTGGGTGAGAAAAACCTGCATAGGACGGTGAAACCGGTCGATGATTTGCAAACCTAAACCAAGAGAAACTTATGACACCCGATCAACTTGACATTCTTCTCCAGGAAGGCGAAGGCACCATGCTGGAGTATAAGGAGAGCCTGTCCGCCTCCTTTGTCCGCGAACTGGTGGCCCTAGCCAATACCCTGGGTGGTAGGATTCTGCTCGGGGTGCGCGATGATGGATCGGTGGAGGGCATCAACGATTCCAACGACCTGCGGGCACGCATTCAGGACATCGCCCGTAACTGTGATCCGCCAGTCCTGATCTTGGTCGAGCCGGTGGGCAAGGTCATGGTTGTGACTGTGCGCGAAAGCAATGCCAAGCCGGTGCAGTGCCGCGAGGGTTTTTTCTGGCGTCAGGGGGCCGTGACCCAGAAGCTCTCCCGTGACGAGATCCGGGATTTTTTCAGAAGCGAAGGCATGATCCGTTTCGATCTTTCCATCAATCCACGGTTTCACTACCCCGAGGATTTCGACCAGGATAAATTCACCCACTGGATTGAACTTAGTGGTATTACCAGCCGGCCGCGTACTGAAGATGTGTTGGTCAACATTGAGGCGGCCGAGCGATCGGAGGGCCGGTTGCTGTTTCGCAATGCAGGGGTGCTGTTCTTTGCAAAGAATATGCGGCACTTTTTCAATCAGGCATACATCACCTGTCTTCTGGCCAAGGGTGCGGATAAGGTCCATGTCCTCGATCGCAAGGACTTCGACGGCGGGATCGTAGCCGACATCGAGGACGCCATGCGGTTCATCGAGCGCAACACCCGCACCGCCTATCGCATCGAACGTCTGCGGCGCGAGAATATTCCCGAATATCCGATGAAGGCTCTGCGCGAAGCGATCACCAACGCGGTGATGCATCGCGACTGGTTTATCGACGGCGCCAACGTATTCGTCGAGTTGTACACTGACCGGATCGAAGTGGTCAGCCCAGGCGGTCTGCCCAAGGGTATGACGCTCGCAGACCTAGGCCGCAAGAGCATCCGCCGCAATGCCCTCATAGCCGACCTGCTGCACCGCATCGAGTTTATCGAAAAGGCGGGAACCGGAATCAAACGCATCCGCGACGAGGTCCGCGAACAAGGCTGCCCGGAACCTGAGTTCGAGGCCAACGGCTTCTTCACTGCAATCTTTCGGCCGAACCCCGATGTCCGGGCCCAAGTTGGGGCCCATGATGCCCTGTTGCCGCCCAATCGAGATCAAGTTACCGGAGAAGTCACCGACCAAGTCACCGACCAAGTCACCGACCAAGTTAAGAAACTGCTTGGTTTGTTCGGGAAGGCACCTTTGGATACGCTGAACCTGATGAACAAATTGGGTCTATCGCATCGACCGACCTTCAGGAAAAACTACCTCCATCCCTCTCTCAAAGCAGGGTGTGTCGAAATGACCATTCCCGACAAGCCGCGCAGCAGCAAGCAACGCTACCAGATCACCCCGCTGGGAGAAGAAGTATTGAAAAAGCGCAGTAAAAGGAAGGCGCGTAAATGAATCTGAAACGGGCAATCGTGGCCGTCATGAACCGCGACTTTCTCAAACGCGACAAAGGGATGACTCTTGTACCGTGACCGGGACGTTGTTTCTTTGTTGAAAACACCAGAAAACCCAACATTTTTTCTTTAAAACCATAGATGTCAGAATCGTTTCTGATAAACATAAGGGATGGAGCCAAAAGGAAGAAACTCATGGTCGTCAAGGGGCAGTTCTTCATTGGACCCGATAATCAGAAAACCATTCTGGGACAGACATTTCAAAAGTTTTTTCAATGTCTCTTTTTTCAGGTCGTCCTTATAGTAGGTCAGAAGATTGTTTCTTAAAAAGACAATGTGAAAACATGGCCCCGGAGGAAGATCGGATAGCAGGTGGTGTTTTTTCCAAATTATTCCCCTTTTGAGGAATGACCTTACCGCGTGAGGGCCATTGTTTCCTTGACTAACAAAATACCGGATCTTTACTTGTTCGGAAGTCTCTTTGAGACTTGTGGACGGATAGACCCCCTCTCTGGCCCTTTGTAAATTAACCGGATTTATGTCACTGGCAAATATCTCGAGTTCCCTGCTGGTGTCTTGGGGTCCTGTTAGGCCCTCCCACACGATCTTTAGACTGTAAACCTCCTCTCCTGACGCACAGCCCGCACACCAGACATTTATTTTCCCCATATGCCTTTTGAAAAGCAAAGGCAAAACCTCTGTCTGAAGGACCTTCCATAGCCGTTGATCACGAAAAAAACGGCTGATCGAAACCGCCATCAGACGTTCACATTCACGTCTGATTTCTTTGTTCTCACCCATTTTGAGGAGATAGCTTTCAACATCATGACAACCCAAAAGCCTCATGTGCCGACGAACCCGTTTCTTTACCCCTTTTCTGACCTTGCGGTAACCTTTCCACTTGAGGCCCAGGTGGTGAAGCAATTTTCGAAATTCCTGATCGTCTAACATTTTGGATCATCTCCCGATTAGTTGTAGTTAATTAAGGCCCAATAAGTCGGTTATCTCCAATTGAGCAGGTGTGATCCCAGAGGATTCAAGGGGCCAAGGATTCAAGGGTTCGAGTGAAATGCTAAAGAATTACAAAGATTTGAAAGTCTGGCAAAGGTCATACGAACTCTGTTTAGTATATAGAATAACAGCAAAATTCCCAAAGGAAAAAAGACAACCATGGATTACATTAGGATGCTTTACATATCTTATGGTTCTGTTTGCTAATTGGAAGCGCAGATATTATTAGCAGGGGATTTAGATTTAATTGAAAAAGGTGAATTGGGTACACTAAAAAAAGACATCGCAGAAATCGAAAGAATGTTAAAAGCGCTCATAAAGTCTTTAGAAAACACACCCTTGAATCCTTGACCCCTGGCATCCTTGGACCCTCTTCTCCAACTAAATTGGAGAAGGACCAACATCTCTAACGTTTGCTTTTTTTGTGAGATAGAAATATCTTTAACTGCTTGGTCAAGATTTTTTTGGACCCATTTTGGTCAATTGCAGTTGATTACAATTAGCACATTTAATAATAACCTTTTTCTTGTACCGCTACCAGAAATAGTGGCTTTAGTCGATCAATGATCTGGACATATCTGGCCATAGCCGGGGCATCGGTCTGGGTGATCATCCTTCTCCTTCCGTGGCGTCCATGGGACACACGGCCCTCACTGGATGCACCCCCATCCCCCCCGCAAGGAGAAGACCTTGGTGACATCACGGTTCTCATTCCCGCACGAAACGAGGCTGCGGTTATTGAGACCTCTCTTTCCGGGTTGAAGGCACAGGGCGTCAATCTAAATATCATATTAATAGATGACCAGTCTACAGATGGTACTGCCCGGTTGGCGGAAAAAACAACTGGAAAAAACCTTCGCATCATTTCCGGCCACCCCCCACCCGAAGGTTGGAGCGGGAAGCTCTGGGCGCTGGAACAGGGGCTCAGACACGCTGACACACCACTTCTGCTCCTTATGGATGCCGACATTTATCTGGAACCCGGACTCCTGACCACACTTCGACGCAAGATGGAGCAGGATGGCATCCAGTTCATATCGCTCATGGCATCCTTGCGGATGGCTACTTTTTGGGAACGACTTCTGATGCCCGCATTTATCTTTTTTTTCAGGATGCTCTACCCCTTCCGCTTATCCAATTCTCGTTTTAGAGGGATTGCGGCGGCCGCGGGTGGGTGCATCCTCGTAGAAAAAGAGGCCCTGGATGTCATTGGAGGCTTTAGATTGCTCCAGGGACACCTGATAGATGATTGTGCCCTGGCAAAGCGGATAAAATCATCCGGGTGCAAAACCTGGATAGGGCTGACCCATTCAGCCAAGAGTCTCAGGTCATACGACCATTTGACGGCCATATGGAAAATGGTAGCGCGTACGGCCTTTATACAGCTGCATTGCTCCACCCTGCTCCTTTTGCTGTGTACGGCAATAATGACAATTTCTTTCTGGATCCCGGTTGCAGGTCTTCTGTTGTTTCCTTCTCCATGGGCAAAAATAATCTCCGCAATTGCTCTGACGGCAATGACGCTGAGCTACTATCCGACCCTTAGGTTCTATCATCTCTCAGGCTGGTGGGCAGCCGGCATGCCCCTCATAGGAACCCTCTATCTTGCAATGACATGGTCATCTGCGGTTAGCTTGTGGCTCGGGAAAGGTTTTGACTGGAAAGACAGGTCTTACACCCAAAAAAAGGGTTCTTTGTAACTACTCAGGTTCAGGGTTAAGGACAAGGACGGCATTGAAGACCCAAAGTCCTCGTTAAAAATGCTTATTTCCCCAAGTAATTGCCAATTTGGTTCCAAATCTTGGATTAGGCCTTACAAAGCTGACACTTTTCTCGTAAATACGCATCTAAAATGCAGTCCGGGAACGAGAATGAAACCTTGAACCCATGAACCCTCGCCGTCGTTCGTGGTTTCATCAATTACCTAAAGAAATATGAGGAGCGGAAAGCGACCAACCGTGAACTTGACAACCTGGGTAGTTACGGTTCTTTTTCGAGGCTTCTCACTTTCTGAAAACTGGGCTCCCCGGCTTGACAGATTTGTCTAATTTTTCTAATATCCCCCGAACAAAACCAAAAGGATTTTACGAGCCATCACTTGAGCATACCTGCCATACAGAAGGCGCGAATCGGCGCTTACATAGCCAGGCAAAAACTAACGGGAAACGGACGTTTTCCGTTAGTCTTGATGCTGGAGCCACTTTTCCGTTGCAACCTCCGTTGTAAGGGCTGTGGAAAGATAGATTATCCAAAGGAAATACTGTCAAAGCAACTGACTGTCAAAGAATGTGCGACAGCAGTCGACGAATGCGGTACGCCCGTTGTCTCCATTGCCGGTGGCGAACCGCTGCTTCATTCAGATATCCATCTCATCGCCCGTGAACTTACAAGTCGCAAGAAATTTGTCTACCTGTGTACAAACGCCCTCCTCCTGGAAAAAAGGATTGGCGATTTCGAGCCGTCTCCTTACTTGACCTTTAATATACACCTGGATGGTCTGGAAAAAGACCATGATGACCACGTAAACAGTAAAGGCACATTCAAGAGGGCTGTAGCGGCCATCCGTCTGTTGAGCTCGAAGGGGTTCCGTGTCACCACAAATACAACTATTTTTGATGGAGAACCGCCAGAAAACACGGCCCGTCTGTTGGATTTTCTTTCCTCCCTTGAGGTGGAGGGAATGACTATTTCCCCAGGGTTTTGCTATACAAACGCCTCTGATCAGGGAGACTTTCTGGGGCGTAACGGTACCAAAACCCTATTTCGAAACCTGTTCCTGCTTGGAAAAAACAGGCACTGGAGATTCAACCACAGCACTCTTTACCTGGATTTCCTGGCAGGGAATCAGGATTATGATTGTCTGCCTTGGGGGAATCCTACCTACAATATTTTTGGGTGGCAACAGCCTTGCTATCTGCTCAATGACGGTTACGCCGCAACCTACAGGGAATTGATGGATGCTACGGACTGGAAAAGCTATGGGGTCGGAAAAGACCCACGCTGCGCCAACTGCATGATACATTCAGGCTTTGAGCCTGCTGCAGTAATGGATTCCGTCAAAAGCCCTTTAAAGGCCGTGATGGCCAGGCTGCGGAGGCCATCTTGATCTCACATCGTAACTTTAAGGTGGATGTCCTATTCAGCTATCGGTTGGGAGTCGGGGGAGACAAGCAAGGCCGGCATGTGATTGTCCACCTGTATTCGCCAACCCCGCCTGAGGCTTTTGAGGGCCGCGACAAACCGACTTCTTGTACGCAACAACTCAGTGATCAACGAGGGTCTGCGTAACAGGCTTTTTATAAGGGGAGAAAGACGGGTTTTTCCGCTTGGGTCTAAACACAAAAACAGCTCCTCGGGTATATTCTGATCAGAGGTATCACAAATTGCGCGCAAAAGAAAAAAGGCCAACCCGGCTTCTGTTGCGGTTTGGCCAACGGCTGAACTCTCCATATCAACGGCCAGGGCATGGGTCTCCCTGTAAATTGATTGTTTTCTCTCTGCGCTCAGAACCGCCCCCTCGGCGGTGATGACTGCGCCCATATGTGCGGTCATCTCTTTCGCCTTTAAGGCTTTATAGGCTGATTCAACAAGACCCGAGTTTGAATTCCATACAGAACGGATGCCCTTGCCGTTTTTTTCAAGGACTGTTTTCCCTACAATAAGATCCCCTGTTTTCAGTTTGGGATCCAGCCCCCCGGAAATGCCCAAAACCGCCAGGGCCGAAACACCTTCACTCACCAGCCACTCTGCAGCCGAAAGGGCGTTTCTGGTACCCGTACCTGAACGTACGCAGAACAGATCGGTGCCGTCATCAAGGCGAATACGCCGAAATATACGTCCGTCCCGGTTTTCCCAGGGCCCCGATCCTATCAAAAAGCGGGCCTCGGCTGAAAGCGCAACCACCAGACCCATGGCAGGTTTCATGAGTTATTTTAACGCTGGTAAGGGTAAATCAGCCGGGCTCATCAGGCTGTGTTGGTCCTGAACGCTTTTTTTGCCCGTTCGGAGTCTTTTGTAAAGCGACAGGGACCATAAAGGGAAATACTGGGCATAACCATGATAGCGGAGATAAAAAACGGTGGGAAACCCTGTGCCGGTGAAGGCCCTTTCTTCCCAGTTTCCCTGGGAGTCCTGGGTACTCAGGAGGTGATGGACGCCGCGCTGAACCGACGAACTGTGGAGCTCTCCGGCAGCCATGAGCCCGAGGAGGGCCCACGCGGTCTGAGATGCTGTGCTTGCCCCTTTTCCCGCGAGCGAGGGGTCGTTATAGGAGGAACAGGTTTCACCCCACCCTCCGTCAGAGTTCTGACAGGTCTTTAGCCATTCAATTGCTTTACGAATATAGGGTTGGGACATATCTTCACCGGCCCGGCTTAACCCCACGAGCACTGACCAGGTCCCATAGATATAATTCACCCCCCACCGGCCAAACCAACCGCCGAAACCCTCCTGTTCCTTTTGAAGGAACTTTAGCGCCCTGGCAATGGGCGGAAAGTCCCTGCCATATCCAAGCATGGAGAAAAGCTCGACACAGCGTCCCGTCAAATCGGAGGTGCTCGGGTCTAACAATGCCCCGTGATCGGCGAATGGAATTTGATCGAGATAACGTCGGTCGTTGTCAATATCAAACGACCCCCACCCGCCATCTGAGTTTTGCATACCGATGATCCAGTTCACGGCCCTCCCGATCCGTCCCCTGTATTTTTCCTTATCCAGGGTGCCCGCACGCAAAAGGGCCATAAGGACCATAGGGGTATCATCCACGTCCGGATAAAATGTATTTTCAAACTGGAAACCCCAGCCCCCCGGCTCCAAATCTGGTGTATGATAAGACCAGTCCCCCGGTACCAGGATCTGTTTTTTGAACAGCCACTCGACAGCATCGGTCGCCTGTTTACTTTCTGCCGGCAGACCGGATTCCAGAAGTGCGGAAAGACCCAGACATGTATCCCAGATAGGTGAGAGGCAGGGTTGACAAAAGGCCTCTTTCTCACGGGCGAGGACCAAATCCTCAATGGCCTTTCTCCCGCGTACTGCATCCGGGTGATTTTCGGGGTACCCAAGTACTTTTAGGGCCATTGCCGCATTTGCCATGGCTGGAAATATGGCCCCCATGCCCCCCTCTCCCTGCATCCGGGCAATGGTCCATCGCTCAGCCCTCTTCAAGGCCTTTCTCCTTAGGCCTTGTGGCATAAAGGGGTCCACCAGTTTCAACAGTCGATCCAAAAGAATAAACCCGTTTTTCCATATATTTTTTTGAACAAAACGATCCAAATGGCGCAGCTTTTCAGGAGGGCCTACGAATAGCTCAGAAACACTCTCTTCCGGACTCAACCGGCACACAGACCTGCCGGCATAGAGGATGAGCAAAGGAACAATCACAGTCCGGGACCAATAGGAGACTTTGTTGAGATTAAAGAAAAACCATCTGGGCAGAAGCATGATCTCAATGGGCATTGCAGGAGCGGTGTGCCATTTGACCTGACCAAAAAGAGCCAAAGTAATACGGGTAAAGACGTTTACCCTGGCTGCCCCGCCCTGACGCAAGATAAGTCGACGCGCCTTGCTCATATGAATTTCATCCGGTCTGTCACCAAGGAGTTTCAAGGCAAAATAGGTCTTGACCGTAGCGCTCAGATCCGCCCCGCCGCCCGTAAAAAGAGGCCAACCCCCGTCTTCAAGTTGTCTGCCGCGAAGGTAACCGGCAAGCCGCTGCCCAAGCTCCGGCTGAATATCCAGTTCAAGAAAACGCTGAAGCAATACATATTCAGAGGGTATGGTGGTGTCTGCTTCCAAATCGAACACCCAATAACCTTCTGGATTCTGGATAGGTAAAAGATACTCGCGTGCCCTGGAAATTGTCTCTTTGAGCCGCTCCATTGTGAAAAGGGCCCCCCCGTGGGAAACCCCTACCAACCTTTGGGGGGAAGGGGGTGTCGGGGACCTTCTTTTGGTATCTGTCTTGACCCTTTCCAAAAGCTCAAAACCTGTCCGCATTGTTCGCTTCATATATAAACAACCTCGATATTTGTATAACCCGGCAAGGCTGCCTCTGCTCTATAAGTCTCGCCCTGCTTTTCACTCGCACACGACATTCCCCCACCATCATCCGGGAGAATTCAACACACGGTTTAAAATGAAAATTACTTATGTATATCAAACTTATGGATAAATTGCAAGAAGTTTTACTACGTTCTTTTCATCATTCTTTGGCTTTAGTCTCCGACTTTTTTTTCTTTTTCTTTTGACGTTTGCTTACAGCGGACACCTCATCAGACACCTTTTTTTCCTTTTCTTTTTTGGGTGCGGCCATTTTCTCGGCCTTAATACTTGCCATCTCTTCCACCTTGCGCTCCATGTCGGAGATGACCTTTAATCTTCCTTCTGTTTCTCTCATCTGGGCCCGGATCTTTTTGACACCTGTATCTTTGGATATCTTTCCCGGTTCAATTCCTTTTTCAGAAAGAAACGACAACCGTTTGTCCAATTTTTCCTCCAGGTACGCCTTCTGTTCCAGCCTGCTGATTTTGCTTTTTGATGCCATCTATTTCTCCTTTCTTTTTATTCCTTATTTTTCGTATCGCTCATTCAGCTTTTTCTGTATCTCCCGTATGCATGGCGCGCAACTCCCTTTTTAACACCTTGCCGGACGGATTTCGCGGGAGTTCATCAATAAACTCTATCTCTTTTGGCACCTTAAATTTTGCCATTTTCGCCGTGCAATGAGACATTATTTGCTCTCCAGACAGGGTTTTCCCCTCTTTTAATACCACATAGGCCTTGGGCACTTCCATCCACTTGGGATGTGAAATACCGATTACCGCCGCTTCCAATACAGCGGGAAGTTCGTAGATTACTCTCTCCACTTCCGGGGATGCTATGTTTTCTCCCCCGCTGATAATCATATCTTTCTTGCGGTCCATGATATACAGATAACCCTCTTCGTCCAAGGTTCCAATATCACCGGTATAAAACCAGCCGTCTTTTATGGCCGCTGCCGTGGCTTCAGGATTCTTCCAGTAGCCCTTAAAGACCTTGGGGCCCTTTAAACAAACCTCCCCCAGTTCATTGGGCGCGGAATCCCGACCCTCATCATCAACAACGCGCACCTGGAGGTGGGGAACCGGCTTCCCGACAGACCCGATTTTATTCAACATTCTATCCTTTGCCAAAAATGTGTCTCCGGAGACGGTCTCGGTCAGACCGTATGCATCAGCAAACCAGGCATTCGGGAATCGCTCCTTAAACTGTTTTATCAAGGCCTGCGGCATCTTTTCGCCCCCGTCAATTATAACGCGCACCGAAGAAACGTCATACTGATCAAAAGACGGTTCATTGAACAACATGATGGTCATGGCCGGCGACAGCCAAAGGTTGGTTACCTTCTCTTTGTCAATGGCTTTGAGGACCTCTTTTGGATCAAACTTCTCTAATATGACCAGGCTTCCACCGCAATAGAGGGTCCCCGTTCCCGGCAGATCCATGCCCCCCACATGGTAGAGGGGACCTACCACCAGAGTCCTGTCCGCGTCGGTTATCCCGAAAGTCAACACATGACCGATATTTTTCCAGTAGAGATTGCCATAGGTGAGCATGACCCCTTTTGGGTGGGCTGTTGTGCCGGAGGTATACATGAGACGGTGGAGGTCATCCAACGCGACTTCCGCATGCGGAACCCTTGCCCCATTGTTTTGTTCAATGAGCCTATCATAGTCGACCCACTCCTCAGGAGCACTCCCTCCAACCATGAGCCCATGTTTTAGGTTCGGAAGGTCATCTTTTATGGATGAGATTGTAGAAAGAAACTCCCTTTCCGTGACCAGGGCCTTGGCTTCGCCGTTTTCTAAGATATAACGGAACTCTTCCCCGGCAAGACGAAAGTTTAAAGGGAGCCAGACCGCCCCGATCTGGTTTACTGCAAAAGTAATCTCCAGATATTCACAACAGTTATAAAGAAGGATCCCAATAATGTCACCTCTGCCAAGCCCCAGATCCTTCAGCCCCTGGGCAAGGGCATTACTTCTTCCATAAAGGTCCTTATAGGTGAGTCGTTTGCCCAGACCAACAAGGCATTCCTTTTCAGGATACCACTCGGTGTTTTTCTCTAAGACCTTGCTCCAGTTCATGGGACAATCTCTCTCGCGTTCGGTTAGGGTTCATTAAAAGCCCCTTTGCATTGGGCCTGAGGCTAAAACAAAACATGTGAAAATGCAAATGACCGCCATCCTTTTTCTGTTTAAAAACGGTCTATGTCAAGCCCTTTCGGGGGGAACATCGACCAACTGTGTTGTGAAGCGGCCTTTGGAAAGAGTCTCAGAAAAAATCATTCATGATGACCCGGAAGGGAATTCTTCACGATTGGCATAAACAATAGGGTGTGAGTTCAATAGGCGATCTGGAAGCCAATTCGGCGAAATTATTTTTGCCCAAGTCCTAAATTGAGCGTTTGCTCACTTCTTTCTTGACAACCCTTAATCCCCCCGAGTATACAAAACAGCATCAGATGATCTTTCAAAATACCCACCTTGGAAAAAGTATCCCCTTACGTCTGATACAGCCCCTCAACAAGGGCGGAGTAGGCGCAAAAGGGACCGATGCCGCACAAGACAACCTTATCCAGGTGGTCGATAATATCAAGAATCCGGGCAAGATACAAGAATAGATTGGGCGCCTAGCTCCTTTGATGCCCCCCTTGGTATTTGGTCGCAAACGCTTTATCTCACGGGTTCCCGGGGGTCTGCTGTCGACAAAACACGACGCTGCGGACTCCAGAAAACGGTTACACGAAAAGGCCCTGAAATGGAAAAATTATTTAAACCTATCTCGATTAATTCCCTCACACTTAAGAACCGGATTCTGATGCCCTGCCTTGATCCCGGGTTTGCTGGCGAAGGGGGGGTCGTCAACTCAAGATTGACTGAGTATTTCACAAAAAGAGCCAAAGGTGGTGTGGCCTTTATTATGGTGGGGCCAGCTGTTTTTGATCCTGTTGGGGTGGGGGGCAAATCCGAATACCGCATATATCGGGACGAGATCCTGGAAGGGCTTTCAACACTGGTGGAGGCCATTCATTCCTGCGGGGTCCCGGCTGGTTTGCAGCTTCACCATGCGGGCAGACAGGCAAACCCCCATTTAATAAGCGCCAACGCTGTTGCCCCATCAGCCATCCCGTGTCCGGTCAGAAAATTTACCCCAAAGGCCCTGGAGATCCCTGAGATAGAGAGGATTGTCCTTCAGTATGGTGAATTTGCCCTCAAGGCAAAGCAAGCGGGATTTGATGCCGTGGAAGTCCACGGTTCTCATGGGTATCTGATCGCGGAATTTCTATCCCCCTATTCAAATGTTCGAAAAGACCGATATGGAGGAAGCCTTGAAAACAGGGCCCGGTTTGCCTCTCAGGTCATTAAAGAGGTAAGAAGAAATGTGGGATCGGACTTTCCGGTCTTTTTCCGAATCCCGGGAGAGGAACACGTACCCGGTGGTCTCAACAAAAGGGAGACTCCTATTATAGCGGGTCTGATGGAAAAAGCGGGCGCGGATGCAATTGATGTTTCAGCGGGAAACTACCAGACAGCAGAACGGATTGTCCCTCCTATGATGTTCCCCCGGGGTTGCAACGTCGATGCCGCCGAAGCCATTAAACAAGAGGTGTCAATCCCGGTTATTGTGGCCGGCAGGATCAACAGACCCGAACTGGCTGAAGAGATCCTGAGGCAAGGCAAAGCGGATGTTATTGCAATGGCAAGGGGCCTGGTGGCGGATCCGGATTTACCCAAGAAAACCAGAGAAGGAAAGCTCAACGAAATTCGTCGATGCGTGGCATGTAACGTTTGCATAGATCGTGTCTTTCAAGATGGGGCTCTCGTTTGCACGGTTAATCCGGAGGCCGGGCGCGAGTCTGAATTTGAACCGAGGCCCGCAATTCAAAGAAAAAAAGTGATGATAGTCGGTGGGGGTCCGGGAGGGATGGAGGCTGCCAGGGTCGCTGGGTTACGGGGGCATGAGGTAACCCTTTACGAGCAACACGATCGACTGGGCGGTCGCATAGTGGCAGCCTTTCAGACCTCAATCAAAGGGGAACTTAAAGGGATTCTCGACTATTATGAAGCGGTTTTAAAGCCTTTGGGCGTTAATATAAAACTGCAAACAACCGTGGACAAGGACATGGTTGCTGAGTTGAACCCGGATGCGGTTGTTATGGCCACGGGTTCGGTACCCATTTTGCCCGACATACCTGGTGTCCATCTCTCTCATGTGGTTCAGGCCGTCGACGTGCTGATGGCCAGGGTGAAGGTTGAAGACAGAGCGGTCATCATCGGCGGCGGGACCGTCGGGTGTGAAGTCGCCATATTCCTGGCAGAGAAGGGTGTGGATGTCACCCTTCTGGAGACCCTTCCCTATGTGGCCCATGGGATCCCTCGGTTGGTGGGAAAGATGATAAAGGATAAGATGATAGGATTGGGTGTAGAAATTATGACCAACCGAAAGGTAGTGCAGATCTCGGAAAAACTGGTTGTCTATGAAGAGGCTGAAGCAAAGGGGGCCTCCCTGCCGGCTGTTCACGTGGTATTGGCGATCGGTTCAAGACCTAGCAATGAGCTGGCAGCATCCCTTGGAGATTTTCCAGGAGAAACCTATCTTATCGGTGACTGTCTTGAACCACGGAGGGCCTTGGAAGCCATTCTTGAAGGTGCGGAGGTTGGCCTTCAGTTGTAGAACAGGAACCCGCGGATTTGTTTCCCTGATTTCAGTGCCAAAAAATTTTTCAGAGAAAAGGAAACTAGCAATATGGAACTCAAAGACAAAATAGCAGTTGTTACTGGGGGCGGTATGGGTATTGGCCAGGCCATCGCCCTGGCACTGGCAAAAGAAGGGGCCCATGTGGCAATTTGGGACATAGACACTGAATCAGCCAGGGAAACGGCTGCGGAGATAGAAAATCTCGGTCAGGAAACCCTTGTGTGCGAGGCAGATGTCTCAAAGGCCCCGGCCGTGGATAAAGCCACGGACCAGACACTGGAAAGGTTTGGGCACATTGACATCCTGATCAACAACGCCGGTATAACACACCCTGCCGTGTCCATCCTGGATCTGGACCTGGAGTTTCTTGACAAGGTATCTGATGTTGATCTCAAAGGGGTTTATATCTGTTCGAGACGGATTGGAAAAGAGATGGTGGGGAGAAAATCCGGGGTTATGGTTAACATTTCCTCTATCACGGCACTGGTACCCGTTCCCTTGGCCGTTTACGCGCCCATAAAAAGCGCCGTGATAATGCTAACCCGGGTTCTGGCACGGGATTGGGCCCAAGAGGGCATCCGGGTCAACGCTATTGCGCCTGGTTATATACTGACCCCACTCCTTCAGGGGATGTTTGACAAAGGCTTGCGAAATCCCGATACTATCCTGAGCCATATCCCCATGAAAAAATTTATTATGCCGTCAGACATTGCGGATGCAACGGTTTTCTTGTGTTCGGAAAAGGCCCGATTTATCACCGGTGTGACGCTTCCGGTGGATGCGGGGTTTTCCTGTGAGGGTGGCTGGAAGGCTTACGGGTATGAGTAATCCGGACCTATAAGACGGAGAAACAAGTAAGGCTAAGGGTAACAATCTTTTGGGTTTTGACGCTAAAAATTATAGGTGTTCCGGAAAGACGGAAAGGGGGTGATGGTCCGGCTCTGAAGAGATTTTGAAAAAGACCGTTTATGAAATCATTTTTCACATCTGAAAGGAGGTCACAATGAGTAGAACCTATTTTAAGAATGACGTAATAAGAAAACCCTGGATAATCCTGATGGCAGTTGCCCTGATATGCTCATTTATGATTTTTAGCGGGACGGTTTCCGCCGAACCCATAAAGATCGGCTTTGTCTCTATTATGTCAGGCCGTGTGGCTATGCTTGGTGAAGAAGGCGCAAAAGGCGCCCAGCTGGCTATCGATGAGATCAACGCCAAGGGAGGAGTCATTGGGAGGAAATTCAAACTCCTCACCCGCGATTCCACAGGTAAACCTGAAGAGGCCGTGCGGATTGCCCGGGATTATGTGGTAAGAGACAAGGTTGATTTTATTATGGATGGCAGCAGCAGCCGGGAGTCTTTTGCCGTAAAAGAGGTCTCAAGAGATCTAAAGAAACTTACGATGATCACGGCAAGTGAAACCACAGCCAACACTGCTGATCCAAAAATCAGGACTCCTTACAGCTTTAGAACCGCTCGGGTTGCAATCCATGACAGCATCGTCGGTGGATACTTTGCGGGTAAGGTAGCCAAAGAGTTAGGACTCAAAAAATGGTATTCCATTTCCCCGGACTATGCCTACGGCCATGACAACACCACCCTCTTTTTTGAGTACTTGAAAAAAAACTATCCTGATTTCGAAATCATAGGACAGCAATGGCCCAAAATTTTTGAACCGGATTATACGGCCCATATCACCAAAATCATGAAAGACAAACCGGATGCCGTTTACTCCTGCCTCTGGGGGGGAGATATTACGGCCTTTATGGAGCAGGCCAGTCTGTATGGGTTGTTTAAACGAATGAAATTTTTTGGTATCAACATCGCGGACCCCCTGGTCTTGGGTGCCCTCAAAAAGGGCGTTCCTGCAGGGATGTATACCGGGGGCCGGTATAACATCACCATGCCGGATACCCCGGCCAACCGTACCTTTGGCGAAAACTTTAAAAAGAAATATGGCACCTACCCGTCAAACTGGTCCTGGCAGGCGTATACTGCGGTCTTATTTCTGGAGGCGGCTGTCAAAAAGGCCGGCACCACCGATAACGAGAAGGTCATAAAGGCCCTCGAAGGGCTCACCATCGAGGCCCCAAGTGCCCAACCGCCAAGAAAAACTGTGACCATGCGGGCGAAGGATCACCAAATGATTTATTATACCATTGGCTGGGCCAAGACCATCTCAGAACCCCCTTATGTTACTGACAGGACGTATATGCCCTGGGAAGAAATTTTGAAAGAAGAAGCAGCGTACTTAAAGAAAAAGGGCTGGGATTAACAGAAAAGGTGCTTCAGAAGATTTCTTCTGAAGCACCGCAACCAAAGAACAGGAGGGAATCGATTGGACCTCTCAAGCCTGATCGAATGCCTCGGTGACCCGGGGTGTCTGATTAACCAGACCACGAGTGCATTGATCTTTGCCATGCTCCTTTTTCTCATTGCCTCGGGGCTTTCCCTTATTTTTGGCGTTTTAGGGGTCATGAATTTTGCCCACGGCTCGCTATATATGCTTGGGGCCTATCTCACCTACACGCTCTATGTGGGGACCTCAAGTTTCTTTTTAGCCATAATACTTGGCTGTCTGGGTATGGGTCTTTTTGGGGTGTTTTTTGAAAGGGTTTTTCTCAAATCTATTTATACCATGCATATCTTGTATCAATTATTGCTTACCTACGCATTTATCCTGATCTTGGACGATGTTGCAAAACTGATTTGGGGTTATAAGTTTATTACCATGGGAGCACCCGATGCCTTCCAGCGCCCTCCGCTCGAACTGGCAGGCAGTTTTATCCCCACGTACTATATTTTTGTTATTGCTGTAGGGATTATGGTAGCCGTATTGCTATGGATGTTTCTTCGGAAGACAAAATATGGAAAACTGATCCGTGCCACCGCCCACAGCAGTGAAATGGTGATGGCCCTGGGGAAAAATACCTCGGTGGTCTATGCAGGCGTATTTGGCCTTGGGGCCATGCTGGCAGGTCTGGGCGGGGCACTGGCCGCACCCATCCGGTCTATTTTCCCGGGGATGGGATCAGATGTGGTGATAGACTGTTTTATCGTGGTTGTAGTGGGAGGAATGGGGAGCATACCGGGGGCGTTTCTTGCCGCCATCCTGATCGGTTTTATGAAGGCATTCGGCATCATCGGGTTTCCCATGGTTGAAGAGGCCCTGATATTCATCCTGATGGCGGTTGTCTTGATCGTTCGTCCACAAGGGTTCTTTGGCAGGGCGGAAACATAAAAGAGGACAATAAAATGAAACGGACGCTCATGTGGGGAATTATCTTTGCGGCAAGTTTAATAATATTGTCCTTTGTGTACCCATCCGAATTTCTGATCAATCTCTTTACGCAAATCCTCATAATGGGCCTTTTTGCCACAAGCCTAAACCTCCTTGTTGGATATACGGGAATGGTGTCCTTTGGGCATGCGGGCTTTTTTGGGGTGGGCGCCTATACCGCAGCCATTATTCTTCAAAAATATTCTTCTTCCGTGGGGTTTGCATTTGGGACGACGGTCGTCTTCTCCGCCATTGCAGCGTTGATCATCGGCTCTTTTTGTATCAGGTTGGGGAGTATATACTTTGCAATGCTTACCCTGGCCTTTAACCAGATCATCTATATTGTTGTTATCCGATGGACCGACATGACCGGTGGAGATCAGGGTCTAATCGGCGGAATTCCCCTGCCCGAGTTCCTCTCAACCCAAAGGGCCTATTTTATCTTTACGGTCATCGTGGTAGCGGCCAGCCTGGTCATTTGCAAACTGGTGGTGGACTCCCCATTCGGGGCGATCCTGAAGGTGATTCGTGAAAACGCGGATCGGGCCTACTCCCTTGGCATAAGGGTTAAGAGCTATCAGCTTATTGTCTTTGTCATGGCCGGTATTTTCGGGGGGCTTTCCGGTGCCCTCATGTCATTATCTATAAGTGGCGCCTATCCGGACTTCTGCTATTGGGCCAAGTCAGCGGAACCCATTTTTATGGTCGTTGTAGGAGGTATGAACTCCTTTTTGGGTCCCTTGCTCGGGGCAGCCATTTTTAAAATACTTATTGCCTATTCGACAATGTACACTAATCTTTGGGGGCTTATTATCGGAGGGGTCCTGGTCCTGATAATACTTTTGGTGCGCAAAGGTCTGGCGGACTATGTGATGGATTTCATGGCCACCCGATCTGTTGATGGTCCAAAGAACCTCTTGAGTCCTAAAAAAACCGGTTAGCAAAAGCAGGTGCAGTCGATGAAGATTTTGGAAGTTCAGCATTTAAGTAAATCTTTTGGTGGTTTGCAGGCTATCAACGATCTGAGTTTGGGCTTTGAGGAAGGGGAGATGAGTTCTATCATAGGGCCAAACGGCGCTGGAAAAACTACCTTCTTCAATTTGTTGACAGGTTACCTGAGGCTCGACAGTGGGAAAATCCTGTTTAAGAATCAGGATATCTCGAGGCTGCCAAACTATAAGATCGGTCGGATGGGTATAAACAGGTCATTTCAGATTAGTCATGTCTGTCCCTCTCTCACTGTCTTTGAAAACTTGAGGGCCTCGATCCTATCCAAGAGAAAAAAGACCTTTAAGTTTTTTACCAATGTCGGAGGGATGAAGGATATTGAAGACGAAGTAATGAATTCTCTGGATGATATCAATTTGAAGGATTTAGCCGGCACACCTGCCACACAGTTGCCCCATGGTGCCCTAAAAAGTCTTGATATTGGCATGGCCCTGGCCATGGACCCCAAAATAGCCCTTTTGGATGAACCAACGGCCGGAATGCCATCAGGGGATCGGATGAGGATCATGGATCTCATTCAAAGGTTATGGAAACAAAAGGGGTTGACTATAGTCTTTGTTGAACATGATATGGATGTTGTTTTTGCCTTTTCTCAAAGGATAAGGGTTTTGAATTATGGGAGCCTCATCGCAGACGGGACCCCTGAAGAAGTATCACAAGATCCGGTTGTTATCGAAGCGTATCTCGGTGACGAGGATTAGATTCCATCGATCTTCCGGAAAAACCAAAGGGAGCAATGATGTTACAGGTTGCGAAGATAAACACCTTCTATGGTTCGAGCCAGATTCTCTTTGATGTATCCCTTGAAGTATCCCTGGGAGAGGTCGTCGGTCTTTTGGGAAGAAATGGGGCAGGAAAGACCACTACACTGCGAAGCATAATGGGGTTGACCCGTCCCAAGCGAGGAAAAATTTCTTACAAGGGTGAAGACATTTTGAGGAAACCCACTTATAAGATTGCCAAGATGGGAATCGGGTACGTCCCTGAAGACCGCATCATTTTCCCGGACCTTTCCGTACTGGATAATCTTAATGTGGCCTCAAAGACCTCCTCCGGTGGTACAAATGGTTGGCGTATTGAAAGAGTGTTTGGCCTCTTTCCCGTCCTGAAAGTGCGTGCTCATCAGAACGGGGGGACCCTCAGCGGTGGTGAACAACAAATGCTTACCATTGCAAGGACTTTGATGGGCAACCCCGAATTGATATTGGTGGATGAACCGACCGAAGGGCTTGCACCATTACTCGTAAATGAGGTGAGAAAACTGATTCTTGCCATTGCGGAGACAGGAACTACGATTCTACTATCCGAGCAAAATATAAAATTTTCACTTAAGAGTTCAAAAAGGGTTTATATCATAGAAAAAGGGGAGATCCAGTACAAAGGAAGTGTCGAAAACCTGCGGGAAAATGAATCGATCATGAAAAAATATCTGGCGGTGTAGGGATATGATTGCGCCAATCAGCGGACCAGTTGACCTGACCGGCAAAGTGGCGGTTGTGACCGGTGCCTCAAGAGGCATTGGCCGCGCTATCTGCCGCGCCTTGGCCAGAGAGGGGTCCCATGTGGCGGCCCTGGATGTGCTCCCGACGGATGACACACTATCCGAAATCACGGGGATGGGCGGAAAGGCTGTAGGTCTTTTGTGCGATCTCCTCAACGAGGGGCAGGTAAAAAAGGCAATAGAACAAGTGGTTGACCTCTTGGGGCGTATTGATATTCTCGTAAATAACGCGGCAATCCTGGGAGATTCCCAAAAACCGTTTGAAGACATTACCACGGATGAATGGGATCACCTGATGGCAATAAACCTGAGAGGCCCCTTTCTGATAACACAGGCGGTATGGCCTCACATGAGAGACCAGGGCGGTGGAAAGATCGTATGTTTGGGGTCAATCGCCGGCCGAATCGGAGGCCTCATGGCAGGACCTCACTACTGTGCGTCTAAAGGGGGCATCCACGCATTTGTAAAATGGGCGGCAAAAAATGGAATTGAGAAAGGCATTTATGTGAACGGTATCGCACCCGGGCCCATCGCAACCCCCATGATCGAAAATGAGCCCTACAAAGACGAGATGGTCCCCCTGGGCCGGTTGGGCCAACCCGAGGACATTGCCGAAGCTGTGGTTTTTTTGGCCTCCCAGGCCTCCAATTTTATCACGGGAAACATTCTGGATGTAAATGGCGGAATCTTGATGCTGTAACCATACCCCAACAATACGGGGACCCTATTTGAGACCCAATTCCCTCAATATCAATCAATCCACAGTGGTCTTTGCCAGATTCAAGACCCGTCTGGCCTTTTTTACAACTGGATAATCGATAAAATTGCCATCCACCTCGATTGCGGCGGTTCCCTTGGCTTCAGCTGCATCAAACGCCCGAATGACCCGTTCCGCATAAAGAATCTCTTCGTCTGTGGGCGAAAAAATCTCATGACATGGTTCGATCTGGTTTGAGTGGACGCACAATTTGCCTTGAAACCCCAGTTGTTTCGCCCTCCTGGCATCGGTCCTCAGGGCCTCCAGATCGTTGAGGTCGATCATAAAGGGTGTGTCCAGCGGGGGTTCCACACCGGCAGCACGACAGGCGATTGTTACCCGGGAACGGGGGTAAAGGAGTTCAGCGCCATCTCTGGTGATCTCAATGCCCATATCCAGGGTATAATCCGCGGCCCCAAAGGCAGCGGTAAAAAGTCTGGCCGGGGTGGTCTTTTCTGATACAATCTCAAAGGCGTTTTCCACAGCCATTGCCGATTCGATCAGAGGGATAATGGCAATGGCCCCCGGTTCCATCCCTTTTTCCTGTTCCACGGCCAGAAGCAATCTGTCTATCTCGCGGACATGGTCTTTGCCTTCTACTTTTGGGACCATGATGCATTCAAGACCAAGAATGACCACCTCTTCCAGATCCGCTTTGATAAGCCCGGAATCCAATCCATTCACCCGGACGATCATTTGTCTGTTGCCATACTCCAGAATTTTTTTACGAACCTTTGGTCGTGCCTCAGTTTTCTCGCTTAATGCCACAGCATCTTCAAGATCGACAATGATCGCATCCGCCCCGGACTCCACAGCCTCATCAACAAGATCGGGACGGCTTCCGGGGACAAAGAGGGCGGTTCTCATGGGCCCAAAAGATTTCATCTTAGGCCTCCATTCTCAGTTCTTTTTCAATATGTTCCAGAAAGCCTCTCATATATTCAACCCTTGACCGACCGAGTTCTCCGGCCTTTTCCGTGTGAAATGTGTCTTCCACCTTGGCCAGGATTGAGCGAAGATAATCGGGAAAACCGCTAATTTTCCCATCAAAGGAACCATCATTCAATCCGCGGATTACGGCACGAAGTATTCCGATTGCCCCAATATATTCCAGGGCATCGGCATCCTGACCCACTTTTGCCTCGGTAGTCTCTGGGTCAGGTGCGCCGCCGTAACGGCTATGGGCCTCCAGAACATGCAAAGCAGAATCAATTTTCTCCTCCGGAAACCCCACCTCTTTAAGGATTTCGGCGGCCCTGTCACGCCCAACCACAAAATGTTTTTTTCTGTTTATGACCACGCCCACATCATGGAGTAACGCACCCGCAACCAGAATTTCCATATCGGCACCTGCATCAGGTCCGAATTTCTGGCACCAAGAGGTCATTCTCTCAATATGATCCGTGCTGGCAACCGGCTCTTCTGAAAGATCGGATTTGGCGTATTTCCAGATGTTTTTTTGGATCTCTGTCAATTCCATTACAAAAACACTCCTTTCTAGAAATATTTTATTATTAGTATAGACACAATGTCCTAAAATAACCCGGCCACCGGAATTTTACCCCACTTCGAGGACCTGTCTTTCCTTTTGTGGGTTCCCTTTTACTTCAACAGTGGTGACCGCGTGCCCACGGGGGCTTATTTAGAAGTTACACTTTACTTTACCATTTCACAAGGATAAGGTCGGACAAAATACAACACCCTCAACTTCACCTTTGGATCTGCCAAATTTCCACCTCCATTTTCTGGGAACCTCAAAAAAGGAAAAGGGGATAACGATGTCTGATAATATTGCAGAACTAAAAACAAAAGCCAAAAAAGAAAAAATCGCCCCCTTTCTAAAAATGAGGTTGGTTGAATTATCTCCCGGCTATGCCAAAGTCGCCATGAAGTTGAGTCCGGAATACACAAATTTTAACGGGTTCATATTCGGGGGGATTATCATGTCAGTTGCTGACCAGGCCTTTGGCTATGCGACAAATTCCGTAATCACTCCTAATGTAGCTTCACAATTCAATATTCATTTTGTTGCCGGTCCCAGCCTGGATGATGAACTCATTGCGGAGTGTCGGGTAGTCAAAAGCGGACGGAGGGTTTGTATTTCAGAAATGACTGTAAACAATCAAGAGGGTAAACTCATAGCCACAGCCACAGGGACCACTATCCCCCTTGTTTGAATTGTGGTTGCCAGCATTTGAACATGCAATTATCCAGTTAGGACCACGACCAAATCTGACAAGCTCGCATTTGGGCTAACGGCCATGAGATCTAAAGGGGTGGTGTCCCCGATAGCAGTGAGAGATCGGGTTTGCCCCGGAAAGGCTGATCAGAACTTCAGAGCGTTCTTCTGTTCCAGGAGGTTGTTTTGGGCTATTGAGGGGACCGGACCTTAACTTTTTACACTCTTTATGGAAGAAGAGACACCTCTAATTAGCGACGCCACCAGGCCTGCAAATCCGGAGTGACCGGCTGTTTGAAGTCTGAGGTTACTGAACCCCAGATCAAGTTCGCCCATCAATAACTGCAGCAATACTTCCGTGGGTCCCATCAGCCGATAATCTTCTTCCTTGAAGTGAACCATTCCCGAACCGCCAGAGAGTTTCCCCTTGCTCGCGATGAAGTGGCTTTTAAGGGGGCTGTCTGAGGCCTCGATGTTGACATGTATCGTTCTCGTTGCCTTATCCAGGGCTGACCGCAATTCCTCAGATATGACCGCTCGCAGGCCCACCTCTTCCCAAAAGAGATCCATGAACATATCTGAAACCTCAGGGGCTTCGCCAAAATATCTCGCACTATCAATTTCTAAAAGTTTTCCTATTATCTTTGATAGTAATCCGGGAGCTTCCTCCATCGTTTTTTTAACACCCCGTTTGCGAATATCATCAAGCAATCGAGCTAAACCAGATTTTAGCTCTTCGGCAGACATGCGCTCTATTTCCAACATGGGTTTCCTCCTCAATGAGATTCGCTCTTTTTTATCCTACACAATATTGCTCGACATTGTGGAACCCCTACCACTGGATCGTAAGGAGGATCGAGGGTTAGCAGGGTATTGATGTTTGATTCAAAGCAACCGTGATCAGGACCGGGTTTCTCGGGAAACCACCAGGCGTGTGGTCCCGCAACCACATGGGGATGCATTTCAGGGACAAGCCGCGCTTTGTAAGTGATGCGTGCTATGTGCCCTTTTTTTTCAGACCCTGGCGTTTCGAGGTAAATCGGATCCCCTTCGTCGATGCCAAGCTTTGCGGCTGTTTCCGCGCTAATTTCCAGATACGGTTCCGGCGCTAATTGTCGTTGCCTCTTGATTTGTCTTCCCTCGCTGTGCATGTAGCCATGAATTCTATAGTGCGTATAAATCAAGGGGAATTCTTTAAAGAGTTCGGGAGTGCTAAGCGGGCTCTCCGGTGGCTCCTGGTATACAGGTAACGGGTCAACCCCCATTGCCTCAAAGACTTTTGAATAGAGCTCCACTTTTCCGCTGGCAGTATTAAAGGGAGGGGTGCTTTTTTTGTACCTTTCAAATTTTCTAGGAAAGGATAGCTTTGAGCCCGGTTTTTCGAGTAGCTCATCATAAGTGAGGCCCTGGTATTTCAGCCTCCAATTCAAATAGTCTTTCACGCTGTCCCAAGGCGCAACGTCCGCCCCCATCTTTTTAGCAATCTCAATTGCCACCTCTCTGTCATCCCTGCATTCGCCCAATGGCTCCACGACCTTTTTCACAGCCGTTACGGTACTGGATGGATGTCCAAAAGCGGCCACAAGGAGATCACATTCAGGATAAAACGCAGCGGGAAGTACAATATCCGCAAGTTCGGCCGTGGGCGTCATAAAGAGTTCGGACACAAAGATAAAATCAAGTTTATTTTTCATGATGTTCCAGATTCTTTTGTTATCCATCTCCGCAACGATCAAATTGTTGGCAACACACCACATTGCCCGAACTTTACCTTCCTCCATGGCTCGAATGGTACCGGGAATATCACAGAGAGCCCGTTTGTGCATGAGCGGGTATTCCTTGGCGCCTATCCTCCGCTCATTTATTGCAGCGGGGGGCTTGATCCCCCAGAACATGAGATAGGTCTGCCAAAAAAGAGATTCGCGAAACGTCCTGTAATATAGGATGTTTCCGCCTTTTGCATCCACATTGCCCGTAATGCCGATTAGAATCCCGATGGACCTGCAGGTTTGGGTGGAGGTAATCTGCTGGGCGCCTGAACCTAACCGGATATAAATACATCCAGGTTTTACGGTGGCATAGATTCGTGCTGCTTTGACAATATCCTCTTCGGATAGTCCGGTTATCTCGGCAGCCCACTTGGGAGTATAGTTTTTAACGTGTTCCTTGAGCTCATCAAAACCTGAACAGTAGTTCTCGACGAACCCCTTATCATAGAGCCCTTCTGTAATAATAAAGTGCTGCATGGCCAAAGCCAAAGCCATATCCGTTCCCGGTCTGATCCGCAACCATAGATCAGCCCGCTTCGCCATAGGTATGGGCCGAGGGTCAACCACGATTAACTTTGCACCCCGTCGCAGAGCTCTGTGAATCGCTCGTGCTTGCGCCGGGGTCGCAACATCAGGCTCTGAACCCCAGAAGACGATGCATTTCGTATTTCCATAGTCCGGTCCAAACTCATAGGTGATGGTATCTCCGAAGGTCACACTGTTGGACATGACATCTGGATGAATACAAGTATATCGCCCCAGATGCGTATTCGGCGTGGGCCAGAGTCTCTCGGCTATCTTGGTTGCTTGAATTCCTATATGCTTTTGGCCTGAACCACACGAAACATGAATGGCTTCCGGTCCGTATTCCTCCTTTATCTCTTTCAATTTCCCCGCAATCGTGCTGATTGCCTGGTCCCAGGAAATTCGCTCCCATCTGCCCTCTCCTCGTTCCCCGATCCGCTTTAACGGATATGTCAACCGGTCGGCATGATACATGACATCAGGAATGGTGGCTCCCTTGATGCATACGGTGAAACAATTCAGACAACGGCCGGCCTCCTCAATCGCTTTCTCTTCACTGTAGCCGAGTTCTACCTCCTGAAATGAGTGAACAGCCTCCTCGGTTGGAACAGTAGGCATTGTTTGCCGCGCCTTTTGAGAGAGGCGGTCAGTTTTCGCCATTTCAGCCGCGCGCTTGAGCCCTTCGCTTATAGGTGGTATTTTTTTCTTTACCTCCTCACCACTTAAGTACTTAATGATTGAGGAGGCTGCTTTACGTCCTGCCGCCATGCTTTCCACCACCGTGCCGGCCCCAACGACAACGTCTCCTGCCGCAAAAATCCCTGGAATGTTGCAAGCCATGGTCTCAGAATCAGCTTTAAGGGTACCCTGTGGTGTTACCATCAGTTTGCTGTTACTCCCCAGAGACGAGATTGACGGGGCATGACCGATGGCGATAATCACAGCATCCGCATTTATTGAGCATTTGCTTCCCTCGCCTTCCTGCAAGGTCCAAGTGAGATCACCCCTGCTATTCACCTGAGAAAAAGCGACCCGCTTGAAATCGATGCCCGAAACATGCTTGGAATCAGTGCTTTTGAATTGCTGGGGGACCAAGGCCGGATGGATGGTAACACCTTCTTTCTCTGCGTTTTCAACCTCCCACTGGTGGGCAGGAATATAGTTTTTGCTCTCAATGCATGTGAGATGCACCTCCCGTGCGCCCAGGCGCAATGCTGTCCGTGCTGCATCCATGGCCGTGTTGCCGCCACCGATGACGACGACCGAACCCTTCAGACGGAATCCCCTATCCTGTTTTACGTCCTTTAATAAGGCAAGGGCCTGATAGATATTCTCCAAGTCCGATCCCGGAATACGGATTGTTTTCGGCTGCCAAGAGCCGATGGCGACCAGAACGGCGTCATACTGCTGAATGAGGCTATCAATGGTAAGATTCTCACCAACCGGTGTATCAGTCTCGATGTGAACGCCCAGGGCCTTGATGTAATCTATGTCAGCCTGAACCATGGTAACGGGAAGCTTGAATTCAGGAATAACTGCGGCCATGATGCCGCCAGGTATCGAGGCTGCTTCATAAACGGTGGCGCCGTACCCGGCCTTCACCAGATCGTGGGCTGCGGTGAGACCGGCCGGGCCCGAGCCGATAATGGCCACCGCCTCCTTCTTTGTTCTTTGGGCAGGAACAGGTTTTGCTCCATGATCCGCCACGAGCCGTTTGATCCATTCAATGGCGATCGGTTCATCGACAATGTTTCGAATACATTCTATTTCGCAGGGATGATGACAGATCCTTCCGCAAACATGGGGAAAAGGATTGGTGTCCCGTATGATTTCCATTGCCTCCTTGAACTTCCCTTGGGATGCAGCAACGACATAGCCAGGAACATCCATACCAACTGGACAAACCTCGCTGCAGGGGGCCGTTCGGTTTATGGGTATTGAATCGCCAACCGCTGCAATTTTTCCACTCACAACCTCTGCCGTGAGCTGGCATTTCTGGTGACACCGGAGACATATGGTCTGAGCCTGCATGGTAGCATTTTCCTTTCATTGGAGTTCGCTCAAAATCAAGGGCGTACTTGGGAATAGGATCTCAATAAGACGTCTTTTCGGAAATCGTAATTGAATCGAGAGAATATGGAGTTAAGACCAGGATGTCAAGAAATCGTGGGGGTTAGTGAAAGAATCGGAATCACCCAAAACCCCGTTTCTCTGAATAGATGGAGAACGGGGTTTTGGGTTTCAGGGCTCTGGAAAAATAGATAGCGTAGGATTAAGATATGGTGTTCGAATGCGGGAACAAGTCAACGAAGTCAAAACCGACCGGGAGATCATTTGCTGGTGATGAGCTACAAGGAAATCTTGCATTCTTGATAATCCACAGAGGCAAAACGTTATATGAGAGCACCTATGTAATCGTTTATTATTGGTTATTAGTCAGTGTCTTTCTTGTTTTTCAATCATCAATCATCAATCCAAAGGGTCACTGATCTGGTTACCACGGAAGGCCCACATTGTTCTTGTGGAAGGGAATTCAGTTGAATCTATGCGACATTTAAAGTATTTTGTTTGATAGGGGTAACAATCTGTTCAATTTTCAACAAGGAGGAGTCGAGACATGGGGGGAGGATATACAGGGAGAATCGGATTTGTTGATCTATCTACCGGGGACAGTCGAGAAGAGAAATTGGATAAGGACATGGCCCGTGATTTTATTGGAGGATACGGTCTGGGCGTGCGGACTTTATTTGGTCATCAGAAAAAAGGCATAGATCCGTTGGGCCCGGAAAACATCCTCGGATTCACCACCGGACCATTGACCGGCACAAAGGTGCCTACCGGGAGCCGGTTCACGGTGGTCTGCAAGTCGCCGCTTACCGGCGGCTGGGGTGATGCCAATTCAGGAGGATATTTCGGGAGCGAATTAAAAGCGGCGGGGTGGGACGCCATTTTCATCTCCGGCGTTGCTTCCGGTCCCAAATATCTTTTGGTGACAAATGATCGGCTGGAAGTGAGGGATGCGGATCATTTGTGGGGTAGGGACACCATTGATACCGAAGAGACACTTGCAAAGGATTTGGGCCTCTCCAAACCCAGAGTGGCTTCCATTGGACCGGCATCCGAAAGACTTTCATTGATCAGCGGCGTTGTAAATGACAAAGGCCGCATGGCCGCTCGTTCGGGGGTTGGGGCGGTCATGGGCTCCAAGCGCCTGAAGGCCGTTGTGGTGCACGGGACGGAGAAGGTCCCTGTGGCCGACGGCGATCGCCTCGATCAATTTCGAAAGTCCTTTGTAAAGGAGATTCGTGAATCCCAGGGCTTTCCCAAAGTGTTAATGGAATATGGAACGTGCGGGCTTACCGGTGCCCTCGTGGCCGGTGGGGCCACACCCATAAAGAACTGGCTCCTGGCCGGGGAGCAGGCATTCCCAAACCTGGAGAAAATCGCGGATGGAGACACGGTCCTTCAGTATCAAACCAAGAAGTATGGTTGCGCAAACTGCCCTATCGCGTGTGGCGGGATATGCAGTGTTTCTGGGGGGCCTCATCCTGTGAAGGAGGTTCACAAACCCGAATATGAAACCATTGGGGCATTGGGTGCTATGTGCCTGAATGACGATCTTCCTTCAATTATTAAATTGAATGACATGTGCAATAGAAGCGGTCTGGATACCATCTCAACAGGGGGTGTTATTGCATTTGCAATGGAATGCTTTGAAAATGGCGTTATTTCCAAAACAGATACGGATGGCATCGAACTCACATGGGGCAATTCTGAAGCAATGATCGCCCTGGTCGAAAAGATCATTCAGCGTGAGGGCTTTGGTGACATCCTGGCAGATGGTGTCAGGATTGCGGCCCAGAAGATAGGTGGGGATGCGAAGGAGTTCGCCATACACGTGGGTGGACAGGAACCTGGGTTGCACAATGCGCTTTTTCTTCCGGGCAGGGGAACCGGTTTTGTTTGCGACCCCACGCCGGGTCGTCACACGGCGGGTCCCATGGCGCGAATCGACGCGGGGTCCGCCGCCATAGCGCCTTATCCGGAATTGCACTTTGATGGCTTTGAGCACTATGAATACAAAAGCAAAGGTGCGGCCAGTGCCACGATTTCATCCTATTGGCAGGTGGGGTCCTGCGCTGGCGTTTGCCTGTTTCCCGTAATCTTTTTCGGAAATTATCCCCTGCTTGAGTTTCTTAATGCCGTGACCGGCTGGGATATGGATATCAAAGAGCTTTTGGAAACCGGGGCCAGGATCCAGACCTTACGGCAGTGCTATAATATCAGAGAGGGACTTGACCCTTCAAAGATCAGACTGCCCCCACGGCTGGCAGGGATCCCGCCCAAGGAGGATGGTCCACTCGCAGACATCACGATTGACATTGACAGTCTGGCCAGTGAATACCGCCAGGCCATGGGTTGGGATCCAAATGCCGGCCATCCCACAGAGGCCACCCTGGAACGATTGGGTCTGAAGGAACTCGTCAAAAAATAGGGACCCACTTTTTAATGGGGTCAAAAGGCGGACTTGTTTTTTGGGAAGTGCCGATTGATTTTTGCAAGGTTGAGGAAGACCCCACTAAAACGAGAAAATGGCCCCAAAAAAAGATAGCCAAGCGAAAAAACGATTGAGGATGGGGAGGCGGTTCATTGGGGTATAAGTGTTGGTTCAATACTTGTTGATCCTGTTAGATTGCTTAAAAAAAGCTATATGATTCCTTAAGATGTAGGCAGCTTTTCACAATTGGATTGCAATCCATTGGTGCTGAACATTACCAGAGAACCCTTTGGTTTTGATCAGACCCTTCCGGTCTTTTGCTGCATTTCTTTGAAGCTCTTGCCCTTCATGAGTTGTTCAAAGAACTCTTTTTCCCTTTTCTCGTTCGCCAGTGCCTTATCCAGGATTCCCTGGGCCTCAAGGGCGGGAACAACAACAACACCCGTCTGATCCGCAACCACGATGTCCCCTGGGTTTACCCTCACCCCCCCGCATTGGACAGGCGCATTGAGTTCCACCATTTTGAGCCGGGTCTTGCCCGTCCTTGGCGTGATATGGCGACTGAACACGGGATATCCTATTTCGATGGTCTGGCTTACATCTCTGCAAGCCCCATCAATAATGGTCCCTTCGATTCCTTTTATCTTTGCTGCGGTTGAAGCCAACCCGCCCCAGGTTGAGATTTCCAGACCTGCATTATCAAAGACAAGGACATCACCAGGCTCAGCAAAATCAAGGACATCGGCAATGCAAAAATCGGCATCAGTATAGGTGCCCATTGTGCACGCGATTTGCTTTACCGTCACCGCAGGACCTATGACCCGGATTTGGCCTGTTATCGGTCTGATTCCGGACGCTACGCCGGTTATATTTAGTGTATCCAGGACATCTGACAGTGTGCTGCTCTCGACCTTCCGAAATCCCTCCACCAGGCTATTGGCGGGACGCGTAACTGCATGAATTTTCATGGCTAATCTCCGTTAAACGACATCTTAAGGCAGCAATATATTCAAGATTGCGCGCATCACGGTTTACCCTAACGTTGCATAAATATTTGGCCCAAAACCGCTTTGCTTGCTCTATATCAGGCCATCAAGAAACGTTTGCCCATTTTCAAGATCTCACCGTATGTTTAATACGCGTTCGTCCTTGAAAATAACCAAACATCCCTTGCTGACCCAATCTATAGCGTTTTGAACTCAAATTTTATGCAACGTTAGGGTATACTCTCTACATCGACAAACGATGGGTCATGGATAGGTATCAAAATATCTGCCATTCCCTTGATCCGCAATGCGCTTTCGAAGCCGTCCACGGCATTCAGGTGTATGCCGGGAGGTATCAATGGCAGATATTCGCGGGCCTCCTCCGGAACCTCAAAATTTTCCCGGGTGCAACAAAAACCAGTGATTATGGCTTTACCTTTGTCGGTGTTGACAGCGACGGCGATTGTCCCAGGCGTGTGCCCGGGAGCCGGGATGATCTCGATTCCCGGAGCCACCTCATGGTACCCGTCAACCAGCGAAAAAGTGAGACCCGTCAAAAGAGATTTCTTATAAGTCGGGGCCAGGATCGGATGTGGGGACAGAGCAAACTTATATTCCGTCTCCGAAGCCACCAATTTGGCGTTTTTGCACTTCCGGGTGTTGCCGCAATGGTCCCACTGGAGATGCGTGTGAATAACCATGTCGACGTCATCGGGTTTTATTCCAACCTTTGATAGCGCTTCTTCGAAAGTCGCAATGGACTCTGCCGGCAGCCCTCTAAACTCGGTTGCCATTTTCGCTTCAGCACCTGTATCGATGAGGATATGCTGATCAGCACCCTCAATGTACCAGGCGTATACGGGTACCATGATCTTGGTGCCGTAATTGTAACGATACGTCAAAACGGCCAGATCCAACTCCATACGGGTCAAAGGTAAGGGACGAATTCGATAAGTTTTCATTGTATTAGATTCCTTTCTTTAAGGGTTTATCCAGGCAAACTGCCCTGGAGCGATATCATTCCGGAAGACAATAAGGAAACCCAGAAGTCCGCAAGGGGCGTATCAGGGCTTCAGGTTATCCAGAACCTCTGGATTAAGGACATTGTCGGGGGTTTCACCCCGCCTGAGAAACCTTATGATCTTTTCGGCGCTCAGTGTTGCCATGCTGAGCAGGCCGTCTTCTGACACGCCGGCAACGTGGGGGGTGCTCACCACGTTTTGGTGGCATATTAATTCATGAAATGTAGGGGGTTCATTCTCGTAGAGATCCGTCCCAAACCCATAGAGATGGTCGCGCTTCAGCGCCGAATAGACGGCCTGTTCATCCACCACGCCGCCACGACAGGTGTTCACAAGAATTGCCTGATGTTTCATCCTCTCGATTTCCCTAATTCCCATCATGCCGCGGGTGCGTTCATCAAGGGGTACATGAAGGCTGACGATGTCAGCGGTGCGGAGCAGTTTGTCCAAAGGAACTTTCCGAACCCCCTGTTCTTTTTCAAACTCCCCATAGTCAAGGATATCGTGATAGATGACCTTCATGCTAAAGCCCTTGGCCCGGATGGCAACCTTCTTTCCGATGCGGCCAAGGCCAATGATACCGAGGGTACGCCCGAAGATATCCTTGGCATTGATCCGAAGTTCATCAAATTTGCCGTCCCGCATCCCCCGGTCCAGCCAACCGATCCGTTTGGATACCGACAGCATCAGGCCCAGTGTCATATCGGCCACGGGATCACTGTTTGAGCCGGGGTTGTGCGTGACGAGAATTCCATGATCCGTGGCGGCCTTCAGATCGGTCCCTTCAAAACCTGCGCTCCGGATGGCGATGATTTTCAACTGATCGCCATGCTCCATGATCCGCCGGGTTACCCTGTCCATGGCCGTCGGAATCAGGGCATCTACCCCTTTGATGATCCTGCAGAATTCATCTTCATCTCGATTCAACCCGGCCAGCCCATAATCCCTCTCCTCAATCGCAAACTCTTCCCTCACCAGGCGCTCGATGGGCATTCGGGAGATCTTTGCAAACCCTGGGACCACAATCAGAACTCGCTCCATTGGGCGCTATCCCTCCTCAATCGGTGATTTTTTCGATGGCATCCGCAATCTCAGCGGATAGGACGTCCTCGATGTCATAGCAGTGCTCTTCTGAGGGAAAGACGGAGTTTTGGGTCTCTTTGCAGAGTTCCCTCACGCAGGACTCGATAATCTTGTCAACATCGGCATACTGTTTTGAGAATTTCGGCGTCTTTCCCTGGGTGAGCCCGATAATGTCATAGAGATTCACACTCTGACCGTCGCAAAACGGGCCGGCACCCGCACTGATGATAAGGGTGTTTGACAGCCTTTTACTCATGAGTTTGCCCACAATCGGGGGCACACATTCCACGGTTATGGCAAAGCATCCCGCGTCCGAAAGAACCGTTGCTTCCTTGAACAACTTAACAGCGGATTCAACGGTTTTCCCCTGGGTTTTGAATCCTCCCAGTTGTTTGACCTTCTGAGGTGTCAGACCGATATGGCCGTGGACCGGAATACCGGCCTGGCAGATGGCATGAACCGCCTCTTTGAGGTGGCTCCCTCCTTCGATTTTCACAGCATCTACACCGGCTTCTTTCACCAGTCGTCCCGCGTTTCGAACCGCATCCTTCACAGAACTCTCATAGGACATAAAGGGAAGGTCTCCCACCACGAGGCTGCGCAGCGTCCCCCTTGTAACAGCCCTTGCGTGGTGGATCATGTCTCTCATGGTCACCGGAAGCGTATTGGGATATCCGAGGATACACATGCCCACGGAATCACCCACCAGGATCATGTCCACCCCGGCCCGGTCTGCGATGCAGGCCATAGGGTAATCCCACAATACCACCCGGGTGATTTTCTCCCCCCGCTGTTTTTTTTCCAGAAGGTCGTGGATACTCACTTTGCTGATTTCTTTGCTCATGTCTTCTCCCTAGATTATGGGGCCCGTTCGATGCACAGAAATACCTCCCCCAGGGAATTCTGATGAAACCGGTGCCGTTTTTGATGGATTCTAAAGGGCGGATCCGCGTCAAGCATATAGGGGCTTTTGCAAGATGATCATGAAAAACCACTTTTGAAACGGAATGTATGAAATCTTACCACAGAAGGTCAAGAAAAAGATTGATTCCCAGGTAGGGGTCATCTACCTGCTCCTGTCCACTTTTCCCTTCCTCCAATCTTCAATCGCAAATCGGCATTCGAAAATCCGCAGTCTGCAATCAAATTGACCTTATCTGTCAAACCCTCCTGTCATGATGACACCGAAAACATGAAATCCGGAATCTGAAATCCTACCAATGGAGCAGCCATAAAGGGGTATTTAAGTCGATTAGAGAAATGGAAATGGATCCACAAAGATTATATTTTGAAAATATTTTCAAAGAAAAATAGTGAAGCGCTAAAGAGATATAAGGCATTTGTGCTTAAAGAAGTTCCGGAGGAGATCAATCGTATCCTGGGTTCACGGAAGCGGCCGTCTGTTATTGGAAATGAAGATTTCCTGGAATGGGTTAAGGATACATTTTTTCTTCAAAAACGTCATGTGGAGGTGCCGGAATCAAGATCCCTGGCTCCTGCCCTGGAGAAAATAAAAGAAACCGTCTGCCGGTCATACGGTGTTAAAGAAGCGGACCTTTTTGTCTCCAGAAGAGGGATTTCTAACGAACCGCGCAATATTGCCACCTTTCTTATGAGAAACCTCAAGGGAAGCAAGTTAGACGACATAGGTCGAGAATTTAACATTCGCCAGTACAGTTCTGTCAGCACGATAATTGAGAGAACGAAACAAAAGGCTGTTAAGGATCGGAAGTTCGCGACACGGATCGAACAAATCAAGCGTGATCTGAAGGTGAGTCAAGAGCAGACTTGATTCCATTATTACATTATCTTACTATCTGGAGACTCACAATGAAATTCGAATTCGCAACCGCAACCCGCATTATTTTTGGCCACTATTCAATAAAGGAAGTTGGACCGATTGCTTCTGATATGGGCCACTGTGTCTTCGTTGTTACCGGCCGAGACCATGCACGTGCCGCACCGCTGGTGGAAGAACTGAAGACGCGAGGGTTGAAGACGTCTACCTTTAGCGTGCCCGGAGAACCGACTACTGCGATGGTGCTTGAAGGGATGGAACAGGCCCGCCAGGCTGGGAGCGATCTGGTTATAGGCATAGGTGGAGGCAGCGTCCTTGATACAGGCAAGGCAATCGCGGCGCTTCTAACCAATGGGGGTAAACTGCTGGATTACCTGGAAATTGTGGGAAATGGCAAACAGATCCTCAAGCCTCCGGCTCCCTATATAGCGATCCCGACCACGGCCGGTACCGGGGCCGAAGTTACACGCAACGCAGTTATAGGCTCGCCGGAACATGGTGTAAAGGTCAGCATGCGCAGCCCCCTGATGCTGCCCCGTCTCGCTGTCATTGATCCCCAGCTAACCCTTTCCATGCCGCCTCCCTTAACCGCCTTCACCGGTCTTGACGCCCTCACACAACTTATGGAGGCGTTTGTTTCGAACAAGGCTAACCCTCTGACAGACGGGATATGCCGTGAGGGGATGGGAAGAGCCGCGCGTTCGCTGCGTAAGGCCTTCAAAGATGGAAAGGATCAGGCCGCGCGTGAGGATATGGCCATGGCAAGTCTATTTGGAGGTCTGGCCCTGGCAAATGCAGGACTCGGCGTTGTCCACGGTTTTGCAGGCCCGCTGGGGGGCATGTTCCCTGCGCCTCACGGCGCCATATGCGGTCTGTTTCTTCCCCACGTAATGGAATCCAACGTGTATGCATTAAAAACCCGCGCTCCCGCTTCCCCTGCCCTGGCTCGCTATGAAGAGGTGGCACAGCTTTTGACTGGGCTTTCCCCGGCCTCGGCAACCGATGGTGTTAAATGGGTGCGGAACCTTTGTGCAATATTTGAAATACCGTCATTATCTGGGTATGATTTGAAAGAAAAGGATTTTCCAGATGTGGTGAAAAAAATCCGCAGGGCAAGCAGCACCAAAGGTAACCCTGTCATATTGACCGATAATGAATTGACCCAAATCCTAGAAAAAGTCTTTTGGTCGAATTAGCCAATACTCCAACTCAATCCTGCCAGGCAGAGCCATTTATTTCTGACCTGGCCCAGTCTCCGGCCCATAGGGCCTACGGTCCGGAGGGAGGATCAGGATTTCTATTTTGGATTAAAGTGGTCTTGCATTGACTCAGGTAATAATAGGTTATGATTAACATGAAAAAGGAATTTGGACCCGATTATGCGTCTATTGCAGATGTTAATTTCAAAACAAAATACCGTGCAAGTTGCTACTGCAATACAGTACAATACGAAGTTTGTTCGGATCCTGTAGATGCAAAAATATGTCATTGTTTAGCATGCCAAAAACTGCATGGCGCGCCTATGCAATGGGCAGCCATATTTCACAAACATGATGTCAGGATAACGAAAGGTATTGATCACCTACAATTTTACAACAATGAACTCAATAAGCATGAGAGGATCCTTCCTTGCAAAGTCAGTTGTGCCTTGTGTGGTACTCCCATTGCTGATGAAGGACGTAATATGTGGCTTGCGTTTCCATCACTCTTTGATTTTGGGCATGTGCCAAGAGTTCCAGCGGAATTCCTACCAACTTGCCATATCTTTTATAGTATGCGGGCTATGGATATGAACGATGATTTGCCTAAGTGGTCAGGTCACAAAAATAATTCAGAACGTTTGTAATTGATGCAGGGACTTTGGGAAGGTCCTTGACAAACTGTACAAAATCCCTTTTTTATCCTGCCAGGCTTTTTGACGGGATCAGTGGCAGACTTGAGGAGGGTCAACAAGTTTATCTTGCGGGCTGTCTTTTATATTCAGCAGAAGAAAATGCCTAAAAATTATCCCTTCTTTACGGAAAACTCTTAGACGGAGGAAGAGATGAAAATCGAAGTGTTTAGTACCAAAGAGAAATGCGGTGTGGCGGCTGCCGACAGGGGCGCAGATATTTTGCGCCGGACCATTAACAGCAAGGGAAAGGCGAGTTTTATCGTGGCCACCGGTTCCTCCCAGTTTGATTTTCTAAAAGCTCTGACGGCCAAAGAGGAAATTGATTGGCGACTCACAACGATGTATCATTTGGATGAATATATTGGCTTTCCTGAAACGCATCCCGCAAGTTTTCGCCGATACCTTAAAGAACGTCTAGTGGATGTGGTTCATCCGGGCACGGTCCATTTTATTCGTGGTGAGGCTGCTGATCCTGCAGCCGAGTGCCGACGAATCAACGACATTATCTCGCAGGATATAATTGATGTGGCCTTTGTCGGGATCGGTGAAAATGGGCATCTGGCGTTCAATGATCCGCCGGCAGATTTTGATACTGAAGTTCCTTTTATTCTTGTTAAGTTGGATGAGGCTTGCCGGCGACAGCAATTAGGAGAGGGTTGGTTTGCATCACTTGAAGATGTCCCGGCCACCGCGATATCAATGTCGGTTCAACAAATTATGAAATCAGAGAAGATTATTTGCACAGTCCCGGATGAAAGAAAAGCCCGCGCGGTGAAACAATGCTTTGGGGCGGAGATTTCACCGCTGCATCCGGCATCAATCCTGAAGAAGCACCCCAGGGTCTACATCTACCTGGATAATAATGCGGCTTCACTTTTATCTCAAACAGAATAATACCATTGTGTGAGGGACTGGGGAGGCCTGGGGGACATCCATCAGTAAGTAAATAACTCTTGTAGCACACAGGAATTAAGGAAGAAATGATCGTGTTTCAAGGGGATGGAGAAAAGGGGATGCCCTGTTGAAAAATGGACATGTGGAATAGGCGATGTCCATAAAACTATAAATCTTTTTTGTGTTAGACCGGAATATTAGAAACGGTAAGAGCTCTTTTCTCTTGACCGGCCCTTCAATGGAATACGTAAGTTCTCAATAACCTCGGGCACCGTGGGGTTTGGCCATTTCTTTCCACCGCTCTCTAAACCTATTATAGAAGCGTGGCTGATATTTGGGGTTTTGATGAAAGCATGGAGAAACTAATAGGGGGCAACAGGAGAACACCCCAAATATCAGCCACTGCCAAAATGATGCGCAAATCCACTTTGAGAGAGCGGTTCCAAGAAACGGCCAAACCCCACTTTAGAAATACCAGATTAGTTCTCCTGGAATTATTGAGAAGTTACTGGAATACCCCTTATCACATTGATATATCAACTGAAATTGGGTTTCCGTTCAGACACGAAACAGGAAATTTCAACCGTATTCTTTTCCTTGACACAGAGACCGCTCTCTCCTAGACTCAGCAAATCCGCGGACTAAGACAGTCTCTTAAGGGTATCACCTCCACGTTAGTATTGAGTTGGTGGGGCTACGGGCGAGTGCTGTAAACCCTAACGTTGCATAAATATTTGGCCCAAAACCGCTTTGCTCGCACTATATCAGGCTATCAAGAAACGTTTGTCCATTTTCAAGACCTCACCGTATGTTTAATACGCTTTCGTCCTTAAAAATGACCAAACATCCCTTGCTGACCCAATCTATAGCGTTTTGAACTCAAATTTTATGCAACGTTAGGGTGAAAAGAAGTTGAATTGGAGATTCCTTGTGATTGAGGCGGAGATTGGAAAATGTTCCGCCGTTTTAATGTGGGTTAAGGACCGATTGAGAGCCGCGGGCCATTCTTATTTCAGGAGAGGTGTTAAGTGCGAGTCAAAAATATTGTATTCTGGGCCTATCTGTCTACGTTTGCGGGTGTTTTCTCTCATGCCACAAGCGAGTTCTTTGCAGTTTTGTCAGGTGTTAGAGGACCCGAACTAACGGTCTGGCGCTTTTTTGTAGGAGCCATTTGTCTCCTAATCGTGTCACTGTCATCCAAGAGTTCCAGAAATCTGCTGCAACCACTGAGAGAACATCCTTTTCAGGTTGGATCGCTTGTGCTTCTCGGCATGACATTGGCGCAACTGTTTTTTCACTGGGCACTCGATTATGCCTCCCCCATTCAAGTGGCGACCATGGTTACGGTAATGCCAATACTCGTTGTGGTGTGGGATGCCATCATCAACAAGGCAAAGATCTCGGCACCGAAATTGGTCAGCGGTATTGGCGCATTTATAGGTGTTGCTCTGTTGCTGACAGATGGTTACCTGGCGCAATTAGAAATTGGGGGAGGTATCATCTACGGCGTGCTGCTTTCGCTCGCATGTGCAACTGTGGGCTCAGCCTATCTCGTTTTAATCCGCCCGCATATTAATCGATACGGGGCCATTCGCATTACCACATTAACCTTTTCTCTTGGTGCCATTGTGTTGTGGATATTGGTCGGTCTTGCCTGGGGTGTATGGGTTAACCCCATGACGCTTTTCGACCGGCCTCCTCAAGCCTACCTTTCCATTCTCACGCTGGGGGCCTGGAATTCGTGTATCGGGTTTATTCTATGGCTATGGGGGTTGTCCGCTGCACCGGACATTGGCAGGGCCAACTACCTCTTTTTTCTCAAGCCGGTAATTGCTGCGGTGCTGGCCATGGTTCTCCTTGGTACAAAAATAACGTCCTTTCAAGTCCTGGCAATCATAATGATCTGCGGGTGTGTCCTGGCAGAGATTTTTTATGACCAGATTGTGAGAGTCATTTTTGACAAGAAACAGAGGATTAAATGAAGGCTGGAATGGTATCGAATATCATCTGAAGCATTAAGAATCACAATTTTTACCAGACCGGTATGGCCCGATATGGCCTGAAGAGACGCAATAAGCCTCATCTTCAGTCCAGATGGTAAGTTTGGAGTCCTGTAGTGGCGTTTTGGCTGGTAAACAATGGCCGCCAACAGGTGGATTGAAGAAGTATATGCGAGGTAATTCAAGTTTAAGACTGGAGTGACGACATGGATATGAAAGAGATCAGAGACAAGGCCAGGAAGATGATGGGTGGATGCAACGTCTGCCCGGTCTGCAACGGAAAGGCCTGCGCGGGCCAGGTGCCTGGTATGGGCGGGTCGGGCACCGGCGGTTCGTTCGTTGCCGCGGTAGAGGCCTTGAGCCGGATCAAGCTGAACATGCGGGTCATCCACGACTCAGCCGAACCGGACACCAGGGCAAAAGTATTGGGCCAGGAGTTAAGCCTGCCGGTCTTTGCCGCCCCGGTGGCCGGGGTGAGCATGAACATGGGCTGCGAGGATGTCTCCGAAGATGATTACATCCGCGACTACCTGGCTGGCTGTGTTGACGGTGGAATCATCGGCGGCTTCGGTGACGCAGTACCCGATTTCTTTTTCGAGGCCGGACTGGCCGCCTTGAAAGAGGTCGGCGGCAAGGCCATCCCGACCCTGAAACCCTTTGACGATGAGTACCTCATGCCCAAACTGGACCAATCGGCCCAGGCCGGGGCTGAAGTGGTGGCCATGGATATCGACGCGGCCGGGTTCATCATCCCCCGAATGATGGGTCGGCCGGTCCTGCCCAAGACCACAGCCGATCTGGCCCGGATCGTCGAGTACACCCCGCTTAAAATGGTGCTCAAGGGGGTGATGACCCCGGACGACGCAAAGCGGGCGGTGGATGCCGGGGCGGCTGGCATCGTCGTCTCCAACCATGGTGGCCGGATCATCGACCACCTGCCCGGCACGGCCGATGTCCTGCCGGCCATCGCCGAGGCAGTCAAGGGCCAGATCACCATCCTGGTCGACGGAGGGATCCGCTCCGGAGCCGATGTTGTCAAGATGCTGGCCTTGGGGGCAGATGCGGCTATGATCGGCCGACCCTTCTCCTGGGCCACCCTGGGCGGCGGCCGAGAAGGGGTTGAGTTGTACCTTAAACAGCTCAGGGAGGAGTTTTTCATCGCCATGATCGTGACAGGCTGCCAATCGGTGACCGACATAGACGAGTCGGTCCTGTTCAACCGACCTGGCCGATGATAAGGGACGATCTGCCGTGAGAAACAGACCTGTCTTTTGTAGTCGAAAAGGGGTTATCCATTAAAGGGCAAGTCAAGAGAAAAAAACACCTCTCCATAAAAAAATGTCCTTTTTTTCTTGGCTCCAATCTTTGTGTATCAGCACGGCCTTGTTTGACACTCCAATTCGCACCCGCTATTTCACGCTATTAGGTCCGCGGTCAGGTTTGCCATTTGTATCCCATAGATACAAACAGATACTGATCCGCACCAGCCTGCCTGTGCGTGCCGCACGCAGACAGGTCATCCATCCGGATCAAGGCTGGTGTGCTTCAGGCGGAATGCCTAAAGCACTGTTCTGAATTTGGGGCATATTAAATCGGTTTGTCCCAATACGTAGATAAGAAAGGAGGATGACCTGTGGTCCAATTAAATAATGTTCTTGATATATTAAAATTACTCGAAAAATCAAACTGCAGGGAATGCGGTGAGACTACCTGTCTGGCGTTTGCCTCAGCCGTACATAAAGGGGAAAAAGAACTCAATTCATGTCCGCGCCTTGCGAGTGATGTCATTGATCTGTTTGGCGATGGGGTTCGGAGGCGTAAAAGTCTTGATCAGGATGCGGTCGAAGCCATAGCTCACCTGAAAAAACAGATTGAAGAAATAGACCTTTCGGCAGCAGCCCAGCGCGTGGGCGCAAAGTTTATCAACGATAAATTTACGCTCAAAATCCTTGGAAAGAACTTCAGCGTGGATTCACAAGGAAACCTATCATCGGAGATCCATATCAATTCGTGGGTGACCATACCGTTCTTAAACTTTGTCCTTCACGGCAAAGGCAAGAGCCTCTCAGGGGAATGGATTTCTTTCAGGGAACTCAAGGGGGGAAAGGAGTGGTACGGCCTTTTTGGACAGCAGTGTGAAAAGCGTTTGAAGAAGGTCGCCGACAGTTATACTGGTCTTTTTGAAGATATGCTGAATATTTTCAACGGAAAACAGGTAGCAAGCCATTATGCATCGGACATATCCCTTATCCTTTATCCGCTGCCAAAAGTTTCTGTCCTGATTTGTTACTGGAAGCCGGAAGACGGGATGCCATCGGATCTGACCATTTTTTTTGACTCCTCGGTGGAAGACAATCTCCCCGTTGAGTCAATCTATACGCTTTGCACGGGAATGGCGAGGATGTTTGAGAAGATTGTTCAATCGCATGGAGCGACCTGAAGACGAGAAATGGAGGTACTTTATGATCATTTCAGTTCTCTTCGACTATTCCTTTCCACAAAAAGCCACTTTATATGAATCAGTGTCAGTTGCGGTCGGTTCGTGCATTCGTAGGCCGTGGTATCAAAACGTATTTTGGCGTTGATCCGTGGTTTTTGAAGAGAATCTAAGAAAAACAACAAACGTGTCAGAAGGGTCTTCTTACCACAACGGAGGACTTGCAAAAAACAGCAAAGGAGGAAAAAGGTGAAACAGATGTCAAAAGAAGAAATCTTGAACGAGGCTGAAAAAAGAGGTTTTAACTACGAGGCCCACCACCATGATTGCGCTCAGTCCACGCTCTTGGCCCTCATGGATGTGTTTGAGATCAAGGCCGACGACGCCTTTAAAGCAGCCACCGGTTTTGCGGGCGGTGTTGGCCGGATAGGGCACCTGTGCGGCACGTTCTCCGGCGCTGTCATGGCACTCAGCCTTCTCTATGGTCGAAATATCAAAGATATGTTGCATCCCGAAGAAGCCCATCGGCTCAAGGTTCTCGAAGAGGCAGAAATCAAGATACAAGATATGGTCCTGAAACTTCGGAAAAAATACGAAGAGAACTATGGAGGGATCGAGTGCCGGACTATTCAGGAAAAGGTCTACGGCAGGTCGTTTGACCTCACGAACCCCGAGGATTTTGCAGAGATGAAAAAAATGGGCGCCTATGAGGGCAAGGCCCCATCAGTAGTTGGAAGAGGGTCTCGCTGGGCGGCCGAGCTGATTTACGATGAGTTGGAAAAAGACGGAAGGATATGAGGAAATAGGACTCCCGTAACATCACGGTGCGATCTCATTCAGGAGTAGCCGTAAACGTTTACGTCAATCAACGTGCCAATTTCCGCCGGCTTTGTCTTGGGTTGTGTCCTCCATGCAAAAGCGGAAGTTCCTTATTTGGGGAGGCGGCTTGCTTGACCGGCTTATGGAGCAATTATGAATTCATCGAAAACTCCGTCACCCGCTTTCTTGGGCTTGTCTAAGCTTCCCGTGCGCTATGCAAGTTTGGTAATGCCCTTTCTTCTATCCATCTTCATGACCTGCATCGTGTCGATGATCAGTACGTTATACGGGATTGGGATTGCGCCCAATTTATTAAGCGTGTGGCTCGGTGCGTGGGCTATCTCATGGGTGATTGCGTTTCCAACCCTATTGCTGGTATTTCCGTTAGTTCGCAAGCTAACAGCAGCGATTGTTGATGTGGCCTGATCCATCACTCAGGTGGGCATCTCAAAAGAGCAGCTTTTCGGGTACCCTCCCCGCTTTGCACTCGTGTAGGGGTCAGATTTGTCCTTTTTAGATTTTGTTTGATCCACAATACATTTTCCACTATACTTCCTCCGCAAAAAAACCGACTTCTTAACATCTCATCAGAGGAGACTATAATAATGGGAATAATGGAGCACAAAGTGTGCGTGGTTACCGGAGGAGCCGGAAGCCTTGGCCTGGAGAGCGCCAGGCTTCTGTTGAAGGAAGGTGCCAGAGTCATGCTGGTCGGTCGTAACGAAGAGAACTTAGTCCGCGCGTACAAAACGCTAAACGCGAGCACCGACTCTGTAGGAATCGTGAAGGCGAATGTAGCAGACACCAAAGAGACACAAAATTATATTAATCAGACTGTTGCCAAATGGGGTAAGATCGATGTGTTGTTCAGCCACGCTGGAATTAGCGGTGCCATCAAACCGATCGTTGAGTTTCCTGAAGAGGTATTTGACGAAGTCATGGCGATCAACGTCCGGGGTTCCTTCCTCGCATGTAAATACTGCCTGCCCCAGATGAATGATGGCGGGAGCATTATCATTACTTCCAGCATTATGGGTGTTACAGCTGATCCGGGCGTTTGCGCCTATGCGACATCCAAACACGCTCTAATCGGACTCATGCGTTCAATTGCAAAAGAAGTTGCGCCCCGGAATATCCGTGTCAATATTCTGGGCCCCGGACCTATAGAAAACACCTTCCAGACAAAGATCGAGGAGCGGCTCACAGAAGTAGTTGGGGAGGATGGTACCGAATTTCTCAACCGACTTATCCCTCTGGGCCGTCACGGTCAAGCAGAAGAGATTGCCAGAATGGTTCTTTTCCTCGCCTCCGATCAAAGTAGTTTCTCGACCGGAAGTGTTTTTATGGCGGACGGCGGAATGAATGCTTAAAGCAGCCTTCGTCGAGGAACTCGCAGCGGAAACGAGACGCTCTTTACTAATTTAGTTGACATTATTCCTCGTTTGGGGGGACTAAGCGACGTCCTTTACAGACTATGCTAATTCTCTTTTCACCTGCAGAAGGAACTCCTTTTTAAACCCACCAAAGCCGCCGACATTAGATTTCGGACGAGGAAAGAAGGCGCGATATCGTATTTCATAGGAAATAACAAAAATTTCCCAGAAGACAAAGGTTTTGCCCTGAAACTATGGAGGAACGTCCAATTCAAGAATGAGGCAACTTATATAAACGGCAATATCGCCATGGCCATGGGAAAATATTTCTTCACTCCCCAAAAGGGAGATATCGTAAAAGTCGAATACACTTTCAGCTATGTGAAAAACGATGATGGCAAGCTTAAGATAGTTTTACATCACTCCTCGCTTCCATACACCAAATATTAATGGCAGTCCGACGGAATTCGTAGACTTGGGGACGTTGTTTCTTTATTGACAGTTAGGTATGAAAACAGTTTTTGAAACGAATGCCCCGCCAAGCCCGCATTGAGGCCTGCCTGTGCGAGTCCGCACGCAGACAGGCATCCGGCATGCTGCTCGTATCTTCATCCGAGGGATCGAAAAGAAGGGAGAAAAATATGGCAGGGCCACTTGAAGGCATAAAAATTCTGGAAGTAGCGGAATATCTGGCATTGCCCTCGGCAGTATGTATTCTTAGCGATTGGGGCGCTGAAGTGATCAAGGTTGAGAAACCACAGGGGGACGGGCTCCGTTTCCTGGAGTCCGTTGAGGGAATAGCTATTAAGGATATCAATGTCTGGTGGGAACAAACCAACAGGAACAAGAAAGGCATTGCAGTGGATTTATGGCACGCTGAAGGGCGTGAGATTATCTACGCGCTTGCGAAAAAGTCTGATGTTTTTGTGAGCAATTTCACACCACCGGTAATTGAAAGATTCAAAATCGATTATGAAACTCTGAAAGCGGTGAACCCTGAGATCATATACGCACACCTGACGGGTTTTGGGAAAAAAGGCCCGGACAGGAATAAGCCGGGTTTTGACTATGTTGCGTTTTGGGCGAGAAGCGGAATCATGTCCAGACTGGGTCCGCCTGGCACCCAACCTCCCACTCAGCGTCCAGGACTTGGAGACAATTTGACGTCCGGTTTTATAGCCGGGGCTATTTCAGCCGCCTTATATTCGAGAGAAAGGACCGGGAAGGGGCAAGCCATAGACCTCTCCTTGTATAACTATGGGGTGTGGGGGCTGGGTATGGATATGGCTATGCCTCTGATTGAAGGGAAGGAATTGCCCCGGACGGATCCTAAAGCGGCAGCAAATCCCCTATGGAATACCTATAGGACAAAAGATGGAGCATGGATACAATTTGTCTGTTTGGAGTCTGATCGCTACTGGCCGCAATTTTGTACCGGTCTGGGGTTGGGCCATCTGGAAAAGAATCCAAAGTTTGAGTCCCATCAAATGCGTGCACGTAATAACAGGGAACTCATTTCCATCATAGAGCCCACCATTTTGGGGAAAACATATGCCGAGATAGAAGAAGGATTCAAAAAGGCGGGTGAGGTGATTTATGACAAGGTTCAAACCCCTTTGCAGGTTGTGAACGACCCTCAGGCACTTGCCAATGATTTTTTTACTGAAGTTGAGCACCCAAGCGGCCGAAAGATCAAGCTTATAGCCAGTCCAGCCAAATTTAGTAGAACCCCGGGTTCAATACGGACAACGGCCCCGGAACTGGGGCAGCATACAGAAGAAGTCCTTCTCGAAATGGGATACTCGCGGAAGTATCTGGGCGACTTAAAGGACAAGGGGGTTATTTTTTCATCCTTTTCATAGTCCATTTCCGAAAAGGCGTTATCCATTTAACACGAAGATTAGAGGATAAGGGAACGTTAGTTTTTTATACTTCCAGCAAAAAAGAGACTCCTTAACTGATTACCTGTGTCACCCTGGACCTGAATAGCTACTTCATATAAAACATTTAGTTCTATAAAAGGAGGAACACAAACGAAATGAAACTAGCCACATTCACACACAACGCAAGCACCCGCATCGGCATTGTTGAGGGAAAAGAGGTAGTCGACCTCTCCAAAGCAGCGCCGGATCTGCCAGTCAACATGAAAGAGTTTTTGGGCCTCGGTGTCGAAGCAATGAACAGGGCCGCAGCAGCAGCTTCAAACGGTCCACGGCTGGCACTTGAGTCCGTTAAGCTGGAGGCTCCTGTTCCAAATCCGGGCAAGTTCGTGGCCGTGGGCCTGAACTACCGCGATCACATCCGCGAAATTGGCGCGGCGACTCCGGAATTCCCGAGCTGCTTCTCCAAGCTGCGCACCGCCATTAATGGACCATACGACCCGGTGCACCGCCCTCGCGTCTCTGACAGCGCCGACTATGAGGGCGAACTGGGACTGGTGATCGGTAGACGCTGTCGTCACGTACCTAAGGACCGCGCCCATGAGGTAATCGCGGGCTATGTGGTTGTAAATGACTTTACAGTGCGGGAGTGGGTAAAAAAGATGCCGCAGATCGCAATCGCAAAAGGCTTTGATACCCACGGGCCATTCGGCCCCTGGATCGTGACCCCGGATGAGGTCGGTGATCCGCAGAAGCTGGACATCATGACCTGGGTCAACAATGAACTCCGTCAGGACTCCAATACTGCCGAAATGACATTCGGCTGCTACGATTTGATTGAACTCCTCTCGCAGGCCGTTACATTCGAACCGGGCGACGTGCTCACTACCGGCACACCTCACGGTGTTGGTCAAGGCTTCGAACCAAGTCGCTACCTCAAGCCGGGCGATGTGGTTAAGGTGGAGATCGAAAACATCGGCTTTATTGAGAACCCTATTATAGATGAGCCGGCAGACAATATTCTGATCTGATTATTTTGATTCGCGAATCTTTCTTGGATAGGCCTTTATTGAGGGATCGAATTCCGGGTCGGGTACGCAGGAAACATTAATAATCACAAAGCAGAATAAGCTAAAAAACATTCCACAAAATAAACTAATGATGGTACAACCCCAAAAGCTAAATATAGCAATTGATGAAAAGCTCATAAACCCTAACGTTGCATAAATATTTGGCTCAAAACCGCTTTGTTCGCTCTATATCAGGCTATCAACAAACGTTGAGGCGGATAAACGTTTTGAAGCAGCCTACGAAAAATACGGCATCAAGGACTATGCCTATACCTGAACCAATATCGATTCGAATTTGAAAGCATGTTAGGATTTTCCGAGGGTTTAAGGGTAGCGGTGAAAGCGCGGTTTCACAAAGGGAAATAGCAGAATGAAGGACAGAGTATAAAATCCCAAAGGATTTGTTTATGGAAAATATTTCTCAAAAGAGAATCACTGAAATCGCATATAAGTTGTTAGACAATGCAGCCAAAAACTATCCGAAAAATTATTTTGATAAGCTATTCGAAGGCCTAACAAATGAAGAAAACCGGGGTAGCAAAGGGGTTATTGCTTCAATAATCGAAAATATTCTTTGCGCAGCGGAGGAATCTGCCTGTCTTTGCCAGGATACGGGTATTCCAACATTTCATATTTATCTTAATCCCGGCATCCTTATAGAAGGTGATATTCATGCGGCAATTACCGAGGCTACCATACGGGCAACTGAAGAGGTCCCCATCCGAAAGAATGTGATAGAGCCTTTTACATTCAAAAACCCCGGAAATAATACTGGATGGGGAACGCCTTTTATCTATTTTCACTATGACAATATTTCAGGTCCCATGCGGATAAGAGCGGAACTCAAAGGATTTGGCGGGGAGATCAAATCAACTGCGGATTGGGTTTTTACCAGCACAGAAAATATGGAGAATGCAGTTCTGGCGTATGTATTAAACAATGTCATGTTATCAAAGGGAGAAGGCTGTGCCCCAGGATTCCTGGGTATTGGGATAGGAGGGTATGTCTCCGAGGCAATGCTCAACGCTAAAAACGCGGTTTTCCGTGAGTTGAATCAAAAAGTTTCAGATAATACTGCTTATAATAATGATAGCCGAGTCCATCGGCTCGAGGAAAGGATTTTTTGTTGTGTAAACAGCCTGGGACTTGGCCCCATGGGGGACGGCGGGATGACAACGACCCTTGGTGTTTACGCGGAGAGACGAGGAACACATACGGCGGTATCCCCGGTTGCCGTCTCCCAGCAATGTTGGGCCTCGCGAGGGTCTGAGGCCTTGGTGACGGAAGAGAAGGTGCAATATCTTACTCCTCATTTGACAAAAGAAGAGGTTCCCGAGTTAAGGAAGACACTTTCTCGAGAAGTGTCAAGATCGGAGGGTAACGGGAATATTTATCAATTGACCACCCCCATAAGCACGGAGGACATCCTGAAGCTCTGTGTCCGGGATATCGTCTATCTAAACGGAACCATCTGTACCTCTCGCGATGGCGCTCACCGGCGGATGGTTGAGAAGGTAAAAGAAGGCAGGAAACATGAGATTCCCAAAGAAATATTGGACAATGGGGTCATTTTTCATTGCGGGCCTGTCATAGCAAAGGACTCGGATCGCTGGTGCGTTAACGCGGCAGGGCCAACCACAAGCTCACGGTTTACAGATGATGCAGCTTATGTGGTCGGTCAAGGAATAATCAAAGTTGCCCTTGGAAAGGGAACCATGGGGGCCAAGATGATCAATGCCCTGAGAGGGAAAGGTGTGTATTTGGAGGCGGTCGGCGGCTGTGCGGTAACCTATCAAAAGATGATTAATCAAACAAAAGTGAATTGGTTGGATCTGGGCTATCCTGAGGCGGTGTGGGTCTTTGATGTCACCCATTTTGGACCTCTGGTGGTCGGCATTGATTCCCAAGGGAATTCATTAGCACAAGGGGTCATGGAAGAAGTTTATGAGAATGCACGAGATATTTATAGCAGGGAAGGTCTCGATCCATGCAAAAGATATATACAATATCCACAGACCTTTGCGGGCCTTTCCCTTGAAGAAGTGATTGAGAAATCAAGAATGACCTAGATTTAGCGGATCTTTTAGGTTGCAAGCACCGTTATTGTTTTCGAGATAAACAGGGTGTGAGATTGGATGAAATGATATGGCAAAATACTACAGGATGTGATAACAAAATAGTCAGTGAATTTCCTGTTGATCGTGGCCTTATCTTTTGAAAACTAACAAAGACGATCATACAAAATGAAAGGGACTGAGTATGAAACCACTACGAACAGCGCTGTTTGCCCCGGGCAATAGACCGGATCGGGCAGAGAAAGCGATTGGAACGGCCGCAGACGCAGTGATTATCGATCTTGAAGATGCTGTTCCTGTTGCTGAGAAAGAATCGACCCGAACCCTTGTGAGAGAGGTGTTGGACAGCCATCCTGGGAGACGAATGTATGTCAGAATTAATGCCTTGACCACACCGTACGCGAGGGAGGATCTGGAAGCCATAGCATCCGGGAATCTCGTGGGGATAATGTTGCCCAAAGTGGAGTCTCCCGAAGACATTTTAAATATTGACACGCTTCTCACTGACTTGGAAGAAAAGAACGGATTGACCCCTGGGATCCTGGAGGTGATTTCCATCTGTGAAACAGCTCGGGGTCTTGAGGAACTTTACCAAACTCTCGCGGCCAAACCTGTTTTTGATCGTATCTCTGTAGTTGCTTTTGGGGCAGCCGATTACACGTTGGATTTGGGAATCAGCTTAACGCGGGAGGGAAGGGAGTTGGAATATCCGCGTGCTCGAATACCCGTCGCCTGTCGTGCTGCAGGCATCATGCCGCCCCTGGATACGCCATGGATGGTTGACCTAAAAGACATCGACGGGCTGATTGCGGATGCGGAGAAGGCAAAAGCCTATGGTTTTCAAGGGAAACTAGTGATCCATCCAAATCAGATCGAGCCTTGCCATAATGTTTTCACCCCATCTCAAGAGGAGATAGCCTATGCGAAGCAGGTTATCGAGGCCTTTGAGGAGGCAGAGCGCGAGGGAAAAGCGGCAATTCAATTGGAAGGTAAGTTTATAGACTACCCGGTGGTAGAAAAATCCAGAAGGATTTATGCCCTGGCCCAAGCTATTGAAAGTGAGACAGGTCATCTACCGCTACCCACAGACCCTGTTAGTCAATAGCCAGTTTACCAGCTTTTGCTCGATTTTCCTTTTTCCCTTCCAGAATTTGTATAATAACTGTTTCAGGTTTAACATCAAAATTTTTGCAAACTGCTTCGGTGATGTCCTTGACAAGACCTCTCTTTTGTTCGATCGTTCTTCCCTCATCTGCACTAATACTTACTAATGGCATGTTTTGAACCTCCTGTTTGTATTGAGTATAGGACCAAAAATCCCTAAATATTTTAGGTAAAAGAGGGTAACACTTTCTCCATAAAAATGAAAGGAGAAAATGTGATGGGAAAGAAGAGGCATTTTACACAAAAGCAGTAGCTGGATATCTTGGGAAGTGCAAAGGATGTTGGGATTAAGAAGGCAGTCGGTTTAGGTGCGGTTCATTTCTTGACGGTATATCAATGGCAGCGCAGGTTAAAGGTTTTGGGAAATAAATAATGGGATGGGTCCTGGTCAAGATTCGAACAGGTGGATGGATCACACATTCTCCAGATCAATACCCCGTTGCTGGAGCCATTTTGGCAGTAGCTGTTCTTCAACCTCTCGACTTGCCTCTGGAGCCATATTGATCAATAAATCTGCAAGGCTTCTGCTGACATTCAGGTATCCAAAGCTCCCGTCAAATACGATTATTTTATCTGTCCGGGCAACTCCATTTGTGGCACACCCAGCCACATATGATTGATAACCAGAGCCTTGATTTCTCCACTTCATTAGAATAGATTTAGCATGTGTCAAACCTTCCGGAACACCTTCTTGTCTTCCTCAAAAAAGTGCCCAGGATATTTTTGTTAACGCCAACAATCTGTATTGTCAAAGAAATTTGGCTGAGATGGATATGGGCGGGGTTGCATGTTTGATTTGCATTGGATAGGGTTCAGGATAGTTTGGCTTTAGCGTCTAATGAGGTGTCTTCGCTGCCTGAGATCGAAAACAGGGTGGGATCGCTTCTCACGTTTGGATTTTCGGGCA